>JGI24709J26583_10001505_pt1 | contig 19666 bp, 12 predicted proteins | sample BioPla2DNA1_FD_26583 | JGI IMG/M metagenome (IMG submission 26583) | reverse complement strand
CGATGCGCTCCTCCAGGAAAGCTCTGCTTACTCCCCACAGCGCGCCCAATTCCCCGCTGACCAGTCCTTCAGAAAAGCGCAGACCAGGCAAAGCAGAATCCGCTGCCAGCAGTTCTCCGTTCCCGTAGAGGATTTCGCCTGTGGCTTGCCTCCAAAGGACCGCCGTGAGACCCGGCTCTGCCTCCATCAATGCTCGGAAATAGCGGGCGAAACGAGCCTCGTCAAGCTCTAAGCCCAGCTGAACTAATTCGAGGCGATCAGCAATTATCTCCTGCCAGCGCTTCTCCTCCGCTTCCTTCAGACGGTCGATTTCCCGCACCACGTTCTCCACGCTGATCCGCAGAAAATCCCCTTGGATTTCGCCCAATGTGCGTTCCGTTTCCGCGAGATAGATTTGGGCCACATGCTGAAAGGACAGCCAGAAGATAATACCGCTGGCAGCGCAAATGAACAGCACTAAAGTGCCAATGACAGTGTTGTGCGAGTGCCTGTCCAGCACCCCTCTCCAGCGCAGCTTGGGCGCCATCATCAAACCCCTTCTTACGGCCGGATTGTCTGCTGCACGTATTCACCAGCCCACTTCAGTTTTCCTGCCCGTCCACCGCTACTCTGAACTTGACAGCAGGCGAATTTGGTAGATACTGGACCAGAACTTCCCAGTGACGAAGATCCTACCTGTTTCCCCATGGAAGGCAATGCCATTGAGCACATCTGCCCCCGGGTTTTCCTGCAGCTCCAAAGCGGCAAGATCGCGCAAGTCGATCCAACCCAATACCCGGCCCGTCGCCGGATCCAGGCGGCAGATCACACTGCTCAGCCAGATGTTGGCCCAGATCTCCCCATCCACATACTCCAACTCGTTGAGAAGTTGGACCTCACCACCTTCCCCCCTCACAGGCAGCCAGCGCACGGGCTCCAAGCTGTCGGGATCTAGGTAGCGGAGCACACTGGAACCGTCACTCATGATCAAATAGATGCCGTCGGTGGTCAGACCCCACCCCTGGCCCTCGTAGGCAAACTCCCCAACCTTCTCCAAACTCTCCAAATCATAGATGAAACCCACACCTTCCCGCCAAGTGAGCTGGTAGATCCTATCATCCAGGACGGCCAAGCCTTCCCCGAAAAACTCTGGCTCCAGATTCACCATTTTGAGCACTTCTCCGTCTTCCAGGCGCACCTGGCGCAGGGACGACTCACCATACAGCCCCGTCCCCTCATACAACAACCCGTTCAAAAAGAACAGGCCTTGAGTAAAGGCAGCGGGATCGTGGGGATAGCGCTGCACTACTTCCGCGCGGTACACAGGTTCCGCGGCCAAACAGGCGGAGAAGGATACGCCCAAGAGCAGGCACAAGAAGGGCAGTATCCGAACCGCCGCTGACAGCGCTGAATGACTAATCCTCCAGCACACCATGGACCTCATGCACTTCCTGGACAAAGATAATTCCCTTCCCCGGTTCGTGGATCTTCAGCTCATCGCGCACCGCCACCACTATCGCGTCCGCCAGCTCCTGGCGGGCCAGGATGAGCACCATTTCCTTTTCGGGTTCAATCTCCAGGTTCAAGAACTTCCTTGTTTCATGCACACTGGAGCCACGGGCATTGATTATGGTGCCGCCCTTGGCACCAGCGGCCCTGGCCACATCCATCACTTCTTCTCCCCTACCCTTATCCACCACAACAAAGACGGCTCGGTACATGCTGCCGGCACCTCCTTCACGGGTTTTGGAGTCGTATGCGTAATTGCCTGTGCCCAGAAAGGCCACCAGGGGCATGGCAAAGGCAATACCGTGTCTGGGCTTGTACAGCTGCAGTTCATCGTCGAACATCTTCAGGGCATTGCGGCCCAGGAGCCTGTCTGCCACCATGAACACGATCTCCTTGCGCGTGTCCGTTAAGCCCAGAAGTTCAGCCAGGCGCCCGCTCACGGTTCCCCGCCCGAGGGCAATGGTGCCCCCGCTGATGCCGTTTTTCTTGGCCATGTTCAGCACCCTGCTGCCCAGACCGTAGTTTACAACTACGCACAGCAGTTCATGTTCCCTATGCTCTGCGTCCACTCGCCGCATCTGCCTCATCTCCTCGTCAGCTTGACTTGGCCCTAAAGACAACTCCCAACGCAAGCATGGTTACTATGCCCGCCATGGCCACTAGGGCGATCATGCCCAGACCATCCCGGAGCAAATCCGCACCCTCAAAGGCCCCGGCAGCACCCTGGGTAAAGGCCAGGATAAAGGTGGTGGTAAGCGGGCCCGTGGCCACGCTGCCCGCATCAAACCCCATGCCCACGAAAAGACTGGGTACAAAGCGGGCCAAGATCAGGGCGATGGCATAGCCGGGGAGCAGGATGTGCCACAGCGTTAGCCCTGGCACCAAAATGCGCAGGGAGGAAAGGAAAATGGCTGTTCCCACACCCAGAGCTAGTGCAGCCACCACCACGGTACGCTTGACATAACCGCTGGTCACATCTTCGATCTGCCGGGTGAGCACGTAGACCGATGGCTCGGCGGCGATGGTCACAAACCCTAAGATGAACGAAATGGCCAGCAGCCACACCTTGTTGTCCAAGGAAGCTAGATGAAAGCCCAACTCACCGCCGAGCTCCATGAAACCACCGTTCACTCCCATAAAGAACAGAAATGTACCCAGCAGGGTATAGAGAAAACCCTTCAAGATGCGCCGGAACTGCCGCTCATCCAGCTTAAAGAGCACCCGCTGCAGCACGAGAAAGGATACTGCCAGCGGCAGCAAGGCAATGAAACTGTCCCTGACGGCCGCGGGCGTGACACCCCAGAATGGGGCCATGACCGCACCCAGCTCTGCCTGGGCAGGTTCCAAGGTGATTAAGGGATACTCCCGCACAGGCTTAACCAGGTTCATGATCATCACAGCCAAAATGGGGCCCACCGCTCCAGCTCCAATGAGGCCAAAACTGTCCTCCTCCGCCTGCTTGCTGTCCTTGCGCATGCGGGAAATGCCCACCGCCAACGCCATGATGAACGGCACCACCAAAATCCCCGTAACGGAACCGGAGGAGTCGAAGGCGATGGCCAAAAACTCAGGGGAACTGCGGGAAGTAAGCCAAGCCAGAACCAAAACCAACCCATAGGCCACGGCAAAAAAGAGGCGCATGGACAAGTGCAGGAATACTCGGGCAAAGCCCAGGGCGATCATGAAGGCAAAACCTGCTGGGATGACCGCCAAAAGCATGCGGGCGGAAATCCCCCCCGCGGTAACATATTCGATTTGATTCACCAAGACCACAAGCCCCGGTTCCGCCATGGAAACAAAGAAGCCCAAAAGGCCGCCTCCCAAGAGGAACAGCCACAGCTTATTGGTCTTGACTAGAGCAGAGCCGGTGGTGGTTCCAAAAGGCGAGATGCCTATATCCACGCCCACGAAAAAGATGGACAGTCCAACGATGAGAGTAATTGCACCCACCAGAAACCGCAGCACCACCGGGACGTTCAGGGGTACCAATGTGAAATGAAGCACTAAGACAATTATGGCAATGGGAACAACCGCTTGGGTGTTGTTCTTCAGATAACCCACGAGTATGTTCAACCAATCACCCCACCTTTCCAACTATGATCATGTGATGAGAAAAATGTTATGAGGCCTGCTTGGGTGCTACCTAGAATTCTGTGCAAATTTGGGCAGACTGATAGCTAAACAGAAGGAAGGGGTAAAACATGAAGTTCAAACGCTATATCCCACTCTTAGTATTGGTCATCCTGGCCGCAGCCGCGGTTATACAAGGGCTGCGCAGCCAGGTAGCGCAACCTGAACTGCTCCAGTCCCAAGTGACGGCGGCAGAAAACTCCCTGGATATGATCTCCAGCTGGGAACTGGAAATCGAACTCCATGGGGGCGAAGAACTCGAAATGTCTTATTCCAGCCGGGGCAGGGCCTCCAGCACGGGCTTGGGCAGGCGCAGGAGCGACGATGATGCAGTGGAAGAAATCCGTCTGCTGGTGGAAGCGCTTCCGCCCCTGGCAGAGGGCATGCCCCTTGGCATTATCCAGGCAGCTTTGGATCACCTGGAGATCGATGAATCCGACGTTAAGGAGTTTGAACTGGAATATGAGTTAACGGACGGTTTTGAGCGCAAGATCGATTTGGACGTAAACGGCGATGATGACAACGACAACGATTAGACTTGGGATCTAATGTGCACGTCCAACTGGTTATAGGGAATCTCGATGCCCGCCTCTTCCAAGGCGTCCTTCACCTGCTCCAGAAAATCGAAATACATCGACCAATAATCGGAACGCTTCGCCCAGATCCGTGCGTAAATAACGGGTCCGTGGTCGCCCAGTTCCCCCATGACCACCGCAGGTGCGGGGTCTTGCAGGACTAAGGGATGGTTCTCCGCTAGGCTCCGCACCACCTCTTTAGCCCGTTTGAAGTCGGAGTTGAAGGAAATGGGCACCTTGATGGTGGCTCGGCGCGTGTCGTAGGCCGAGTAATTGATGGCACTGCAATTAGAAAGATCGGAGTTGGGGATGATGATCTTCTGGTTATCGGGCGTCTGCAGGATGGTATGGAAAACTTGAATTTCCCGTACCGTTCCAGAATAACCCGCAGCTTCAATATAATCCCCTACTTTGAAGGGTTTTAACAGCAGGATCAAAACACCACCGGCGAAGTTGGCCAGACTGCCTTGGAAGGCCAGGCCCACCGCTAGGGAGGCGGCGCCCACAATGGCAGCAAAGGTGGTTATCTCAATGCCAAAGGTGGCTGCCACCGTCAGAACCAGTAAAACCTGCAGCGCCATGTTGGCCAGGGTGGCGAGAAATGTTTGTAGGGATTCATCCACCTTCAGCTTGTCCACTCGGCGGTCTAGAAGGTTTAGAAGCAGCGTAATCAGCCTCCGGCCTATAACCCAGATGGCAACCCCCAGTACCGCCCTGCCCAGATAGGTGAGGGCAAATTCCTTAATCAGTTCCACACAACCCCTCCTTCAATACAGAAAAAGAGCGCGCCATTTCTGCCGCACCCACTGATTTCGGCATGGAGGAGTGAACTCCTGCCAACCCTACATATGCTCACCGCGCTCCAAGAGGGATATGGCTGCTTCCTCGTTCACCGGTCTGGAAAAGAGGAATCCCTGCAGATAATCGCAGTTGCGCTTGATCAGGTATTCCTTCTGAACCTCCTGCTCCACCCCTTCTGCCACAACCGCGTGACCCAAGCGGTGGGCCATGGAGATAATATCGCCGGCGATGGCCTGTTCTTCGCCCACCACACACACGCGGTCGATGAAGGTCTTGTGGATCTTCAGACAGTTCACGCTCAGTTCCTGCTCCCTGGCCAGCGAAGAATAGCCGGTTCCGAAATCATCGATGGCGATTATGATGCCGGCACGCTTCAAAAGCGCCAGCTTCTCATTGAGGGAGGCGTAGTTTTGAGCAAAGACCGATTCGGTAATCTCCAGGCAGAGCTGATCGGGTTCGATGCCTGCTTCCCGGATCGCTCCGAAGACCTCGTCCACAAAATCCTCCTGGGCCAACTGGATAGCGGAAACGTTAACGGAGATCCTGTAGCCCCTGAAGCCCTGTTCCTCTAGTCTGCGCAGGAAAGCGCAGGCCCTGCGGGTGATCCGCTTGCCGATGGGAACGATGAGCTGATTCTCCTCGGCGATGGGAATAAACTCGCCGGGAGGTATGACACCCAGGGGACCCCCGTTCAAGCGGGCTAGGGCCTCAAAGGCGTAGATACGCCCGGTGGCCGAGTCAATGATGGGCTGGTACTCCAAAAACAGGGCCTCTTCCCTTTCTCCGTAGGCCACTCGCAAGAGCAGTTCCTCGATTTCACTCAGGCGGTCGAGCTCCGCCGCCATATCTTGATCGAAGAAGCGGTAGGCAAAGGGGCGGCTGCGATCGGCCCTTTGTGCGCTGATCCCGGCATCATGAATGAGATCCTCGGGGTCACCGGCTTCTCCCTCTATCTGGCGGATGCCGATNCCGCACCCATAGGTGTTGACTATGTCCACCCCCTGGAGGGTTTCCACCAGGCTGGCGCAAAACTGAATGAGCTCGCCCCTGGTTAACGGTTCCTGGATGTAAAAGACAAAGCGACCGTAAGCAGCCACATACAGACTGCGGGTGTCCGTACAGTGGGCGGCCAAGCGCTGGCCCACGCGTCTTAACATAAACTCGCAGAAGTTAAAACCGTAAATGGCGTTAATCGCGTTCATCCTGCGCATGTTGAGCAGGACCACGGCCCGCTTCGGATGTTTTCCGCTCAAAGCATCCTCGGTCATCACCGCCCGGAGAGATCGGCGGTTGGGCAGGCCTGTGAGGNGGTCCAGCTCGCTGATCTGCTTGAGCTGGAGCTCGCTGTGCTTGCGTTCAGTAATATCGATGATAATGCCCTCTAAAGCATCCACCTCACCACGGTCGTTGAAGACGCCCTGCCCCATTTCCAAAACCCATTTGCGCTCACCGCTGGCGGTGGTGATCTCGTATTCGAACTCGAAAGAACGCTGCTCGGAGAGCACTTCCTGCCACTTCTCCCAGAGCACCTCCCTGTACTCCGGGGCGATCAGTTCGTTGAAGGAAATATCCCTGTTGTACAGGAGGCTTTCCGCGGGATAGCCGGTTAGTGGCTCGCAGCCCTCGGACACAAACTGCATGGTCCAGGCCCGGTCAAGCAAGCAGCGGTAAGCCATGCCCGGCAGGTTCTTGAGCAGCACCGCCTTGCTGCGCTCGCTCTCAGAAAGGCGCTCCTCGATTGCCTTGCGGTCAGAGATATCCTTGATCATGTATATTGTCTTGCGGCTCCCTTTCCCCGGCTGGTCAAAGGGGGCCGCGGTGAGTTCCACCCAAACCTGGGATCCATCCGGCCGCAGGAGGCGCTGCTCCAGGCTGTATCCGGAGATGATACCCTTTTCCAGCAGGCGGCGCTGCACCCGGTCCTGAGCTGCATCCTGGGGATGGAGCACTTGTTCCCAGCCCAGCTCCACCAACTCTCTGCGGGAACGGCCTGTGATCCGCAAGAAGGTATCATTGATGATGGGATAGAGATTACCCGAAGGCTCGCTCGGTTCAGAAGACAGACCCACGGCAATCCCCAGTGTGCTTTGGNTAAAGATGGCATCCAGCAGCGCAGCATGGTGGGGATGGGCGCTGGTGAGCGCTTGGAGGAAACCCTCCTGATCGCTGACCACCACGATGGGGATGCGCAGATCTTCATTTAACTTTTCCAGCTGCCTGGCCAGGTCGTATCCGTCGGCATCACCCTGCTCTCGGCAGATCACAATGAGATAAATATCGGACTCGTCCTTGATCTTGGCCGCAGCATCCTGCGGCGTGCTGCAAACTACGGCATCAAACCCGCCCAGGGTGCCCCGCGCCTCCTGGCCAATCGGGCATTCCCCCACAATCAGAATCTTCCCCGCCATGCAACTTACTCCTCTCAACCAACGGTACAACGAAACCTCTCAGATCACTTCCACATAAACCCCATTCATCCTTCCCCGTTAGCGTGTTCCTGCTCAATTCAAGCTAACTGCAGGGCCTCTAGCTCCTCCACGGCAGGTACTTCCCCCAGGTAGTGGACGGAAAGCAGCTCTGGCGGAAGAGTTCTCTGGGCCAGTTGGACCAGGGTGAGATGATGGGTAAAGAGGATCACCTGGGTCCGCCGGGACAGCTCAGCGAGGACCTGCAAGGCTGCTCCGGCCCGGAAGTCGTCGAAGTTGACCAAGAGGTCATCGGCGATGAAGGGCAGCACTTCCCCTTGGTCTAGGAAGCCCTCTATGCTGGCTAAGCGTAAAGCCAGGTAGAGCTGGTCCTGGGTTCCATCGCTCATGCCCTCCACGCCCACCAGCTCCTGTCCGCGCAGGCCTTTAATCACCGGGTTTCCCTGCTCGTCGTAGTCCACCGCCAGATCGTGGAAGCTTTCGGCCGTGAGCTGGGCGAAAATGCTGCCAGCCCGTTGGAGCACGGGGCTCTGGTACTCTTCCTGGTAGCGCTCCATGGCGCGCTGCAAGATGAGAGCTGCCGTGCGCACCTGGAGATACCGCTCCGCGGCCTTGGCCAAGCGGGCTAGAGTCTCTTGGGCCTCCTCGGCGGCTTGGGCTGCCGCAGCGGCACCGCCCTCCACCATCTTCTCATAATCCTTTTTCAGTACCCCAAAGCTTTCGTGGAGGGAGTCCTTTTCCTGCCGCCAGCGCAGAATGGCTTCCGCAAGGTTATCCAGCTCATGGGGGATGGCGTCAACGTCCACGCCTTCCCCTTCTTCTGCCAGCTCCTTAAGGGACAAGCCATCGCCGCTGCGCAGGAGCTGCTGCTCCAGGTTCTCCAGGCGTTCGCGCAGTTCCATCGCCCGCGCCTGGCGGCTGAGCACTCTTTCCAGCTCCTGGCGGGTATCAACGCGAACCTCGTCCATGAGCTCATTAAGGGCATCCTGGGCTTGGCGAATTTTCAGGTCAAGTTGGACAAGGAGCTCTAACTCACGCTCCAGCTGGCTTTCCTTTTCGCCGCGGGCAGCCACAATCGCGGCAGTTTCCCTGCTCAATCGCACCAGCCTCTCCACCAGGGCTGCGGCATCTTGTGCATCTTCCTCCAGCCCCACCTGCCTGGCAGTGTTCTGGGCCTGGCGGCGGAATGCGGTCAAGAAGCTTTCCTGCCGCCTCTTTTTACCATTGGCTTCTGCCAGCTTGTCCACTCGATCCACGAGCTCTTCCGCCGCGGCCAGGAACTTCAAAGCCGCCTGCACAGTGGTGCTGCTTGGCAGACCCACTTCCTGGAGGAGCTCCTCCCAGCGCTGGCGCCACTCTGCCTGTTCCGCCAGGAGCTCATCCACCCGGCGCCCGGCCCTGGCCGCCTCGGCTTCTTGATCCCGCAGTTGCCGCTGCAGACCGTTATACTCACCCTTACGTTCCAGCACTTCCCGGCAGAAACCTTCGGCGTGGGCCAGCAGTTGGGAAAGGGTTCCTTGGCCTTTAGCGCCCAGTTCAGCCAGGGCGTCCTGCAATCTTTGGGAGAAGGCTGCGATCTTCTCCTCCAGATGCAAAACCTCCCGCTCCGCCTGGCAGCAAGCCTGGAATTGGGCCACCAGCGTCCCGCTGAGGGTCAGCCACTGCCCCATCTCCTTGGGGCTCAACGGTTCAAGACCCAGGTGGCTCCAGAGTCCCAGCCAGCGCTCCCTAAAGGCCTGTTCCCGCTCCGCCACGGCGGCCAGCTGTTGCTCGCTGGCCTTAAGCTCCTCCTGGACGGCTTGCCGCTGTTCGTCCAGGGCGGTGCGCCGCGCCGCCTTGTCGGATGCAGCCCAGAGGTCATCCGCGGCCTGATCCGCCGCGGCAACGCTTTCCTCATAGGCCTCAGCCAGGGGCCGATCACCGGCAAAGGCAGCTGATTCCCCTGGATCTAGCTCATTGTCCAGCCAAGCCCTACGCACCAGCTGCCAGCCCCGATCCCGGTGCTGCCTGGTTAAAAGGACTTCCTCCCAGGAGGGCATGGCACCCTCTGCGGTTAGTCCCGCCAGTTCTCGCTCCAGGGCAGCCAGGCGCTCCTCAAGTTCTGCCTTTGCTTTAGCTGCATCCCGCCTCTCTTGGGCAAGCTCCCGGCCTTCCTCCTCGTAGGCCGCGACGGTTGCCGGCAGGGGCAGCTCCGCGGCTGCCAGTTCCTCCACAGTTCCCGTCCAGAGGGGCAGTCTCTGCAGCTCCAGATCCAGTGAGGCCCGCAGACCCTCTGCGCGCCTTTGCTGCTCCGCGAGGGCCGCTTCCAGATCCCCCGCCTTGTTGATCTCCCCAACCAACGTTTGGAGGATGGTTATGTCTGCTAAAGAACCGAACTCCTGCAGGGCTCGGCGTGTGGTCTCCACATCTTCGGTGCGGCCTGCCCGGGCCTCGGCTGCCTTATCCAACTCCGTTTCCAGCTCGGCCAAGCGGTCGGCTAGCTCGCCGAGGGTTTCTCGCAGGTGGACTGGAAAGCGATAGCGCTCTGCGTCTTCAAGATCTTGAGCCTGGGGATGCAGATCCTTGAGCTTGCTCCAAGCTCCCTGCTGGAGNGACTCCACTTGTTCCTCAAGGCTGGGTAGCTGCTTCACCGTCTCCCGGTACAGACTCAAATCCTGCTGCAGCTGATTTATGGCCTCCTCTTGGTCAACCACTGCTTGGGAAACCAGCAAACCGTCGATTTCTTCTTCCAGGCGCCGAACACGGCCCTCGGCGATACGGCGCTCATCCTGGGCTTGGCCCAGGGCCGCGCTGTGTGTGTTGAAGCGTTCCTGACTGTCCGGGGCCAAGGGCGGCAGATCCCCTAAGCCTTCCAGCTCAGCCAGGACGGCCCGCCGCTCCGCGAGGAGAGGCCTAGTGCGCTGAATGCGTTTGAGCTTCTGCTGGCGCTGCTCCGCCGCGGCCAGCTGCTCTTCCAGGTTCTGCAGCTGTGCCTGCTGTGCCAGGAACTCTTCTTCCAACTGCTGAAACTTCCCAGGCGACAGGACCGCCTGGCCCACCGCGCGTTTGTGCTCCCGGAACTCTCGGGCCAGGCTGTTCACCTTACGCTTGGTTGCAGTTGGCCTGAACAGGGCGTCCGCCTCGCTTTGCAGCTTTTCCAGGCGCTCTCTCAGCTCCGGCAGACCTGCAGCTGCTGCGAGAAGGCTTTCCCCCAGGCTTCCGCCTGCTTCCAAGAGCTCTCTGCCCCCCTGCCGCAGGCGCAGATGGTCCAGGCCAAACATGTTTTCAAACTCGGAGCGAGTCAATCCGCAAGTGCAGTCCCTGAGAAACTCGTCGTCCAGGGGCTGGTCATCCAGGTCCAGCACGCTTTTCCTCAGGGCATAACGGCGCCGGAAGGCAAGCTGTGTTCCGTCGGCCATGGTCAGCCCGGCCTCAATTCTCAGATTGCTGGCTTTATGTTGGAAATCCGCACCGGAGTCACGGGGAATGCCGAACAAAGCGTCAGAAACGGCGCGCAGCAGGGTGCTTTTCCCCGCCTCATTTCGTCCGTAGATGATGTGCAGCCCCCGATCTTGGGGGAAGCGGATGGTTTCGTCGGTAAACACGCCGAAAGCCGGCAAGCGCAGGTAGTCAATCCTCATAGTCCGGCTCCTCCTTTAGGCTGAGCGCCAGTTCAGCTAGGCTTTGGGCCTCCCTAAGCAGCCCCCGGAAAGCCCCCGGGTCCTCCAAGTTCAGCTCAGTGTACTCCGTGAACAGCTCACCCGGCACCTTAGCCTTCAGCTCCTGAAAGCACTCCTGCACGGCCTCCACAAGCTCAGGATCATGCTCCAAAGCATCGAAAAAACTCTGCAAAAAGCCCGCTGGCAGGTGCTCCTGCACAGCCTGTTTCCTGGGGCTCGATGTTTGCAGCTGCACCTTCTCCACCCAGCCCAAATCACCGAGCTGTTCTTGAACCGCGGCCCTGATTTCAGCCTCAACGCGGTCCGGACCGCGGCGCAGGACTGGATCCAACGCAGTTTTACCAACCAGCTGAAAACGGAGGGCCAAGGGGCGCCCCGGAGCCCGTTCCAGCTCCCGGCGCACCTCAGCCCGCACCAAATCCAAAAGCCCTTCCAGACTCGCGGCCGGGGCGCAGTCAATCTGGCACCGGCACCAGCGCAGCACATCCACGTCGCGGTGCTCAACGCTCACAACCCGCCCGTGGTCCAAGGCAACGAGAGTGCAGCCCTTCCGGCCCGCCTCCCGCACATGCCTGCCTTGAATAACACCGGGATAGACGATCCAGGGCTCCTTCTGCACGATCTCCCGTTGATGCACATGCCCCAGCGCCCAATAGTCGTAGCCCTTGTTAACCAGCTCGTCCACGGTGCAGGGAGCATAGGGCTCATGTCCTTCCCTGCCCTCCAGGGCGGTATGCAGCAGTCCAATGTTGACAAAACCCGACACGGGCGGAGGGTAGCTGCGGGCCAGATTCTCCGTTACAGCGCGCTGGGCATAACCCTGTCCGTGCAGGGCCACGCCCAAGTTCTCTAAGATGACTGTTTCCGGCTGCTCATGGGAAAACTCCCGTACGTTGTCGGGGAGGGAAAGCCTGAGGGCGATCTGGCTTGCCGCATCGTGGTTGCCCCGCACCATAAACACGGGAATNCCNGCTTCCTGCAGCCGGGTCATCTGACGCCGAAAGAACAGGCCTGTGTTGTAGTCCCGCCAATCACCGTCGTACAGATCCCCAACCAGGAGCACAAAATCCACCGCCTGTTCCAAGGCTAGCTGGACCAGCTTCTCCAGGGCCTGCCTGGTGGCGCTGCGCGCCAGGTCGGGAGCCCCCTCATACCGTTCCAGCCCCCGCAGGGGGCTGTCCAGGTGAATGTCCGCGGCATGGATGAACTTTACCATGCCGCGCCACTTCCCAGCACCACTTCCACCTCATGTTCCCCTCCAGGCAATGGAGGCAGGAGGCTGCCCGCTATTTCCGTTCCGTCCAGGATGACTTTGGCCACGCCCCTGCTCACATGCTCGGGGTTGCGGATGGTGATGTAGTAAACACTTCCCCTAAACTCCCGCCGGATCTGGTAACCGTCCCACTCCGGAGGGATGCAGGGGTCGATGCGCAGGCCGTCGAAGTCCGGTTTGATCCCCAAGATGGCCTGGGAGATGGCCGCGTAGTTCCAGGCCGCGGTTCCGGTGAGCCAGGAGTTTTTCGCCTGGCCAAAATTGACGGCATCACGCCCGGCAATCATCTGTGCGTATACGTAGGGTTCCAGGCGGTGCAGATCCGAGATCTCCTCTCGGTAAGCGGGGCAGATCTTCTTATAGAGTTCAAAGGCGCGGTGTCCCCGGCCCAGAACCGTTTCGGCAATCATTACCCAGGGGTTGTTGTGGCAGAAGATACCCGCGTTTTCTTTATAACCAGGAGGGTAAGAAGAAATCTCCCCCAGATTCAGGTAGTACTGGGAATAGGCGGGAGTCTGGAGCACAATCCCATGCTTCGTCTCCAAAAGGCGCTGCACGGAGTCCAAGGCCGCCTGGGCCCGTCCATCCTCCACGCCAATGCCCGCCATAACGCAGAAACCCTGGGGCTCTATGAAGATTGTCCTTCGGAGCATGTGCTGCTTCCCACTTTCTCCCCAAAGGCATCGTAAGCTCTGAGGAACCACTCACCATCCCAGCCGTGCTCCAGCACTGCCTGATCATCTGATCCCTGTGCTTTTCCGCGGCCTCCGCCTCTGACTCCAATCCCCGCCGGCGGCAGAGCTCAATGAAGTCTTTAGCCGCATAAACGAACAGCCCGGCGATGAATACTGATTCCGCCACGGGCCCCTCCGAAGGACCGGTGGTCTGGAAGGACTCGCCCGGTTCTTCTGAAAAGCAGTTCAAGTTGAGGCAGTCATTCCAATCCGCCCTGCCGATCAGGGGCAGCCCATGGGGTCCTAAGTTATTCACCACATGGTAAAAGGAGCACTTGAGGTGCTCAAACAAACTAGCCGTGTTGTCCGGATCGCTGTCGAAGGGCACCTCTTCATCAAGGATGGAAAAATCACCTGTTTCTTTGATATAGGCGGCGGTGCCCACGATCAGCCAGAGGGGATCATCGTTGAAGCCGGAGCCGATATCGTGGTTTCCCCGCTTAGTTAAGGGCTGGTACTGGTGGTAGGCGCTCCCGTCCGGGAACTGCGTAGAGGCTATATCTAAAATCCTCTGCCTAGCCCGTTCCGGCACCTGGTGGACAAAGCCCAGCAGGTCCTGGTTGGAGTCGCGGAAGCCCATCCCCCGCCCGATGCCCGACTCAAAGTAGGAAGCGCTGCGAGAGAGGTTGAAGGTAACCATACACTGATACGGATTCCAGATGTTCACCATGCGATCGAGCTTCTCATCACCGCTGGCCAGCTGGTATTTGCCCAAGAGGGCATCCCAGTAAGCCTGGAGCTCAGCTAAAGCCTGTTCCACCTGTTCCGGCTGGGCAAAGCGGGCGATCATCTCCTCAGCCCTGACCTTGTTGATCACACCCGGAGCCGCCCACTTCTCCTCTTTGGGATTCTCCACATAGCCCAAGATGAAGATGAAGGTTTTGCTTTCTCCAGGCCCCAGCTCCAGCTGGAGGTGGTGGGAAGCCACGGGCGACCAGCCGCTGGCCAGGGAATTCGCGGACCGCCCCGCCAGCACCACCTGGGGTTCGTGCAGGCCGTTATACATACCCAAAAAGCTATCCCGATCCGTGTCGAAGCCCGCCAGTTCCGCGTTCACGGAAAAGAAGGCAAAATGGTTGCGGCGCTCCCGGTACTCCGTCTTGTGGTAGATGACAGAACCCTGTACCTCCACTTCGCCGGTGCTCAAGTTGCGCTGGAAGTTGGTCTGATCGTCATGGGCATCCCAGAGGCAGAACTCCAAAAAGGAAAAGAGGGACAGGGACTTTGCCCGTTCGCTCTCGTTGGTCAGACTGAGCTGCATCACTTCTCCATTGAAGTCCACGGGCACGAAAAAGAGCTGATCGACCCTAAGGCCTCCCCTGGCCCCGGTGATTTTGGTGTAACCCAGGCCGTGACGGCACTGATAGAAAGAAAGTTCCTTTTTCATGGGCCGAAAGCTGGGCGACCACACATCTTCGCCGTCTTTAACGTAGAAGCAGCGCCCGCCCTCATCCAAGGGTACGTTATTGTACCGATAGCGGGTTAAGCGCCGGAGCCTGGCATCCCGGTAGAAGGAGTAACCGCCCCCTGTGTGGGAAATGAGGCTGAAGAAGTCCTGGGAACCGAGGTAGTTGATCCACGGGTAGGGAGTGAACGGAGTGGTGATCACGTACTCCCGGTGCGCATCATCAAAGAAGCCAAATTTCATGGCCATCCCCCTCCATGGCGTTTCCTTCCTTATTCTCCGCCCAGGTCCCCTCTTCCTCTCCGCTCGGGGCAGGTCAAGCCGGTGAGGGTTTTCAGCCCTAGGGGCAGATGACCCTTTACAGGGGACAAGTCCTGTGGTATTTTAAATGTATACAAAGGACATAGCTCATATAAGCCTGCAAATTTGGTGCAGGAGTTTCTACGTGGCGACCTATATCGCCTACGCTATGAGTGACTTATAAGCGCATGGTCAGTAAGGGCTTCCCGCAAGCCATTATTGACGTTTCCTGCAGCTTGTCGATCACTCGATGAGTTTTTTTATTTTTCCAAGGCTGTTTGGGGTNAAATGCTTGCCCCATCAGATAGAGGCAAATCTAATCTAGAGGCGGAGGAATGAGAGAACAATGGAGAGTTTTTTCAAGCTGAAGGAAAACGGCACTAATGTTCGCACTGAAATTCTGGCGGGATTGACCACGTTCTTTGCCATGGCCTACATCGTCATGGTTAACCCTGACATCCTGTCAGCCACGGGAATGCCCTGGGGCGCGGTCTTCCTGGCAACCATCGCGGCATCCATCATTGGCACTCTGGTTATGGGGCTGTTTGCCAACGTCCCCTACGCCCAAGCTCCCGGCATGGGTCTCAATGCTTTCTTCACCTTCACCGTCGTGTTCAGCCTCGGGTTTACCTGGCAGGAAGCTTTGGCCATGGTGTTCATCTGCGGCATAATCAACATCCTGATTACGGTGACCAACATCCGCAAGCTGATCATCAAGTGCATCCCGGAAAGTCTGCAGAACGCCATCGGCGGCGGCATCGGAATCTTCATCGCCTACATCGGCCTACAGAACGCAGGACTGATCGGCTTTGGAGCTGGTGTTCCGGAACTCGTGCCCCTGAATAACGCTTCTGTACTGCTCACCCTGTTCGGACTGGCCGTCACAGTGATTTTGCTAGTTCGCAATGTGAAGGGCGCCATCTTCATCGGCATCATCATCACCACCCTGCTGGGCATTCCCTTTGGAGTAACCCAGGTGGGAGACACCGTAAGTCTATCCGAAGCCTTTTCCCAGCTGGGCACCACCTTTGGAGCTGCCTTCGGCAATCCCGGTATGCTCTCCTTGTTCAGCGACTTGAGCAAGCTGCCCCTGGTGCTCATGACCATCTTCGCGTTCAGCCTTTCTGACACCTTTGACACCATCGGCACGTTTATCGGCACGGGCAGGCGCGCTGGTATCTTCTCCGCTGAAGATATGAAGGCCCTGGAAACCAGTTCCGGCTTTAAATCGAAGATGGACCGGGCCCTTTTTGCCGACGCCACTGCCACATCCATCGGCGCCATCTTCGGTACTTCCAACACCACCACTTACGTGGAAAGTGCTGCGGGCATCGGAGCAGGCGGCAGGACAGGCTTAACCAGCGTGGTTGTTGCCGTACTCTTCTTCCTCAGCGCCTTCTTTGCTCCGGCCATCAGCGCCATCCCGTCAGCTGCGACGGCACCGGCCCTGATCATCGTCGGTATCATGATGCTGGCTTCCTTCAAGGAAGTTAACTGGACCGATTTCGTGGAAGCTGTGCCTGCCTTTTTCGCCGGCGTGTTCATGGCCCTGTGCTACAGCATTTCCTACGGCATTGCCGGTGGGTTCATCTTCTACACACTGGTTAAAATCGTGAAGGGCGAAGCCAAGAGTATTCACCCCATTCTGGCCGTGTCCACCGTGCTGTTTATCCTCAACTTCATCATCTTAGCCGTAATTCAATAGCAGTCAATCGATACGCTTCCCAAGTAAAGACCACCGCCTCGGCGGTGGTCTTTACTATGATGCCAGTTTAGCCAGGGCTTCCTCCTCCACAAGGGGTTTGCTGTAGAGATAGCCCTGCATCACATCGCAGCCGCTCTCCGCTAGGTAACGGAGTTGAACCTCCTCTTCCACTCCCTCCGCCACTACCTTCAATCCCAACTTGTGGCACATGGAAATCAGGTCCTTAATCACCAAGCGGTGCTTGTCCTTAACCAGGATGTTGTCGATGAAGCGCTTATCGATCTTGATGCAGTCGATGGGCAGCTCCTCGATGCGGGAAAGGGCGGAGTAGCCCGTCCCAAAGTCGTCCAGGGCAATGCTCACCCCCAGATCCCGCAGGGGCAGGAGCTTAGCTTCCACCCCGGCGAAATCCTCAATCAGCACCGACTCGGTGATCTCCAGCTGCAGACTCCTGGGCTCAATGCCCGCATCTCTCAATATCTCGCCTACCCTCTGGCTGAAATCTTCCTGCACCAGCTGGAGGACGGAGATGTTCACGCCAACGTGCAGATCCCCATGGCCACAGTGATTGAGCCGCCGGATGAAGTCGCAGGCGCTTTCCAGGACCCAATAGCCAAGGGGAACGATGAGACCATGGCGCTCAGCGATGGGAATGAACTCCGCTGGCGAGACCATACCCAGGGAGGGAGAGTTCATACGGGATAGGGCCTCAAATCCCACCACCTCCAAGGAGGACACGGCCACCTTGGGCTGGTAGTGCAGGTAGACGGTGCCCAAACCGGGATTGCCCACGAAGCGGCGCAGTTCCTGGGCAATGATTTCCTCCCGGCGCAGCCTGGCTCCCATCTCCACATCGAAGAAGGCATAACTGGGCGCGCTTGGTGTGTTTTCCAAATGCTGCACCGCCACGGCAGCCTGGGTGAGCACATCCACAGGATCCGTGTGGGAGTCGCTGAGCTCCACTATGCCTGTGCCTACTTCCAAGTGGTGCCCGATGGGATCTAGGCCTTCTTCAACACCAGCCCGGATCTGTTCCGCCAGTTCGATCAGCTCTTCCCTGCCGCTGTAGCCCTGGACCAGGAAGGCAAAGCGGTTGCCGGAAAAGCGGAAGAGACGTCTGCCGCCCTCAACCAGGGTAGACAGTCTCTCGGAAACATGGGCCATGAGGCGGTCCCCCGCATCGAAACCGTAGACAGAGTTAACTTCGCTGAGGTTGCGGCAGTGCACCAGCAGAAATGCACCATTCTCCGAACGTTCACCCCAGAGCCATTCAGTCAAAACCTCCTCCAGGTACACCTTGTTGGGCAGACCGGTTAAGCTGTCATGGTAGGCCAAGCTGACCAGCTGCTGATTATGCCTAAAGTTAGCAAACATGGTGTAGATGAAGATGAGACAGACGAAGCTGGTCCCGGCAAAGACCAGCAGGGTCGTGGTACGCATCACGGCCAGCGTGGAGTCGGTGGACTTGCCCACAACCAAAGTGCCCACGAACTCTCCATCGAGTTGAACAGGGACGTAGATGTCATAGGTTTCTTCGCCATTCTCCCTGTTAATTTGGGAGTAGCTGCGCCCGGCCAGCACCGCTTCCCTCAAATCGGTATCGTCCAAGTGAAGGCCTGCATGATCCGGGGTGCTGCTGGCTAAAACAGTGAAATCCGGACCCAAAAAGCAGACGTGGTCCACCAGATGAAAACTGCCAATTTCGCCCACAATCCTCTGCAGCTCAAAGGAGGACAGAAAGCCCTGAACGAGATCGGCATCAATGCCCAACTGGACAAAGCGTCCATCATCGAGGCGCACATAGGCGTACTTGTAGTAGCGGTCGGATTCGCTGTCGCGGCGGATGTCTTCTACCAAGGAATGGGCACCGCTGATCATGAAATTATGTACGGGATGACCCGGCTCGGCCGCCCAACCCAGGTAGGCGGGAGTAGTCGAGTACTCAATGACGCCTTGGGGATTGTAAAGGTAGATTTCATCCACGGATAAAGAGTTGGCCAGGGCCTGGAGGGCCGCATCGTCCATCTGGTCGGAAAAGAGGGCTGTGGTCGCGGTGGCGGTGATCAGCCTGTCCTCCAAGAGCTCATTGATGACACTATACGCTTCCCTGCTCTTTACCAGGCTGTGGGAGTAGATGCTGGCGTAGTTGAGGCTCTCCTCCTCCAGCCTGCCCAGGAAGAGGGTGCGCACGTAGTTGACCAAGAAATAATTCAGAGCAGAAAAGACAAGCGCAATCAGGACAATGGCGACCACATACGGCTGGAGCTTAATGGTCCTCTTCATTCTACCGCACCTCCTGGAAGGCCCTTGGACAGGCTGCTGTTTTAGCTGAAACTCCTCCCCTTTCCTATGGATTTTTTCTCCATCACCGGGCCAAACCCCTTCTCTTCTTTCCAAAGGAATTACCGTTCGTTAACAAAAAGGATGCCCCATGGGGAAAGCCCCGCGGGCCGAACCGCGAGGCCTTCTGAACCCAAATCAACTCACAGCACGGCAAACCGCGCCTTACTTCTTCTCGTAGTCGAGTACGCCGGATACGTAGACATCGTTCTCCCAGTCCTCCAGCAGGATGTACAGTTCATACTTCCTGGGCTCCAACGCCTTGTCAAAGGGCGAGTCCACCAGTTGAACAGTGCCCTTGCCAGCTGTAAAGGTTACCCAGGCATCGCCTTTCCGATCAGGCGGACTCGTATCTGGCCGAGTAGCCGACTCAGCCATAAGCTGGTCTTCTCCACGAACGGCCAGATCTGGCAGGAACGAGATACGCTTGAGGCCGTTCATGCTGGTTACCGTGTTCCCAAAACGATCCTCCACGGTGAGCTGGACATAGCCAGGCTGATCTTCAGCCCACTTAACGGCCAGGTGATCGGCGTCGTCGGGGACCACGTGGATTTCGGGGAAGCTGTCGCACAGCTCCAAATCCTTGTCCAGGAAGTACAGCTCAACCTCCTGGGCCTCTTCGGAGGCGATGATCACCTCCTGGTCCAGTCCACTCATCCCAAGCGCAAACTCAAGATCGGGATTGAACACGTCGTCCTTTCCGATCTTCAGTGTGGCGCTGAGTCGGCCAGAGAAGTTGCCTGCCCAGTCATATTCACGGTTGCCCTCACTATCCGTATACTCATAGAACAACTCGATCAGGATCGGCACCCGTTCACCGGCCTTAAAGC
>JGI24709J26583_10001504_pt1 | contig 19671 bp, 21 predicted proteins | sample BioPla2DNA1_FD_26583 | JGI IMG/M metagenome (IMG submission 26583) | reverse complement strand
CCAAGATAAAAATCTTGAATGTCTTGAAACGTTGATATAATCGTATTGATTAACGTTTTGAGAATTGTGAAGCTTTACGAGCTTTTTTAAGACCTGGTTTGATATGTTCCCTTTTTACTAAACTTCAAAAAGCCTCTACCATAGCTTTCTCTGACATATTTCATCAAAAAAGATTTCAATAAGTCAACATAACTTTTTTTGAAACGTGGAAAAATACTTTCTTTTACACTCTTTATACTATTAGCATATTAAAATTACTAATATCGGGTTGACTCTATCAATTGACGATGAAATTAAAGGTGATCCTACAATTAAAAATGTCTCAACTTCGCCGAAGCTTTAGATACAAAAACAATTATACAAGATAAAGTTTCTGAAAAGACATATTTTTTGGAAAATAGCAATTATTACCTTCGCAAAAAAGAGTGTGTGTGAAATACCTATGACAAATCTAGTTAAAATCAAAAAGACATTCAGAAAAAAATTGAATGTCTTAAAACATTATGAAGTTATCAAACTTTTTAGGATCTGATTTGTTAACTTTAACATTCGATCAAATCTAAAATATTGTTATATCAGTATTCATTATAACTATTCTACTGAATATTTTAAAAAAGTAATATTAATTCTTTACTTTTTTTAATTTAGTTTTACCTATTAATACAATATGTATAGGTTAAAACAAGAATAAAGATTATAACAATTTATTTTTATAGGAGACTAAAATGAACAATTTTAACAAAGAAAAATTGCTAGTAAAATATCCCATTGGTACTAAAGTAAAATTATTAAAAATGAATGATCCTTATGCTCCGCCAATCGGTAGTATTGGTGTCGTTAAAGGTATCGATGACCTTGGCTCTCTACTCATTCAATGGGAAAATCACGGACGATTGAGCATATTATCAGAGGATGTCATTGATTTAATTTAGATCTTCTTTTTATTTCTTTTTTAAACTCAATAATGTTAGAAAGATTGAAGTCTATTACTTTTTTTAAGTTTAAGTAATATTCCATAATTTTTAATCCATCTGAATATCCCGATTCTTTTGTAATACCATCAATACATGTTCTATCAATATGCACTCTATCATAAGATAATCCATGAGTAGGAGCAACCAAACCATTATGTATTGTTGCTTGAGGATATTTTTCTCTTAGGAAGTAGTAATAAAACGCTTGTTTATAATTTAATTCCGTTATACTTTTCATGTACTTTGAATCAAATAAAGCAATTTCATTTTTTTCAGTCTTAATACAAATATGATCAAATTCTATAGAAAATCCCCTTGTATCACTATATTTTTTATTTTCGTTAGTTTCTATTTGTTCACTTTGTTTTACAAAATTATACGACGCTTCACCACTAAGCTTTAATTTATCACCCTCAAAACCTGAAAAAGTTTTATTTAATAAAACATGGATCATTGACTCCCAGTACAAATGAAATTCAGTTGTTGTAATTGCTAAGGTACCGTTTCGAAGAGATAACCATTCGAAATAATCAATCATTGCTAAAATCAATTTTTTCTCTGTATCTTTAAAATATTGATTTTTAACCGACTTCAACTTCTGAACACAAGATTTAAAATTTTTAAAAATACTATCGGAAGGAAATTTTTTATATGGCATTAAAAAATTTAATACATTTGAATATTGTTCGTAAGTATTACTTAATATAAATTGCATACAATCACTAAGAAATACCATACTATTCTTATTCCTTTCCGAAATTACCGGTAAAAAAACGACCCCATTCCCCTGAATAATTTTGGTAGATTTTCTAATAGTCTTTTTCCAATTAGGTCTACCATGATTCATTTTATTTTCTACCTTAATTTTTTTATTGTATATCCCGTATTTTTTAAAATAATTTACAACAGTCAAATAACTATCCACTGGGAACTCGCTTCTTTTATGAACTTCTTTCTTGTTTGAACTTACGGCCGAGGATCCTTTGACTAATAATAAAGCAATACTCTTAGCATATTCTTGTTTTTCATCAAGAGAAAGAGTTTTATGTTCAAAATGTTTAGGAAAGGATATCAAAATATTGTTTTTAGATACAACCACTCCAACAAAATTTATCGTAGTTGTTCCATTAGTACTGCGAAGCAAGTCATTTATTTGAAAAGCATCTAATTTACCAGCTTCAAACTCCTCACCATCATTTACACAAATAGGAATATTATCGCTCATTATTTAATGCTCAATTCTATATTTTGCTGATTATAAGTATCAAGAAATTCACTAGAAAAGATCTCTGTTGCATCTGTTTCAGAATCAAATTTATCATACAAAACAGAGAATGCTTTGATACTTTCATTGAAAATAGATACTTCATTACTCATACTAGCATTCTGAACATCATCCCATAGATAGTTTAAAACTTTATTTTTTATAGTTTTGTTTACATCCACACCTTCACTAAATTTCACAAAAAACTGTCCTAATTGCTTATCTTCACTAAGTTTTAATTCAGAAACAATAAACTGGTTAACTGCCAGATAGAATTGATTCCATTCAAAAGTCTTGCTCTTCAAGGTAAATTCTACTGAATTAAGAATATTTCCTGTTTTAATATCATAACTTGGCTTAACACTTTCATATACAAATGAGAATCGACGTTTAAAAGCAGTATCAAGAACATTTACATTTTGGTCACTTGTATTAACAGTTCCAATAATATGCAAATTACTTGGCAAATAAATTTTATCGTCACCTATAGATTTTGCTCCATACTTGATAAGTTGTTCAGAAATTAATGAGTTATCAATTCTGTACACACTCTCGCCATCTTCATTTCTATCGAGAAGTTGAAATACATCTCCAAATATGGATGCAATATCTCCTCGAGACATCTCTTCAATTACTAAGTAAACATCATTATGTTTATTCAACATTGCTCTAATCAATGCTTTAGTAAAAATTCCTTCAGTAAACTGGTAAGAAACAACACCATCCTTTGATATTGGCATAATATTACCAACAAAATCATAGTAACTATATTCACTATGGATTGTTGTTCTCAAAACAAATGGATTAGAATCGTTTTCTTCATAATTATGATAACTTTTACGAATAATATTTTTAATACTAAAACTCTTACCAGTACCTGGAGCACCAAAGCGAATTTCTTGTACAAGATCATCACGTAAATTACAGTCAACGTTAAACTTATGATAATCGTCAGTAGAGATTTGGTCATTTTGAAGGAGTGAAGATGCTATATGTGCATAAATTAACTCCATATCATTGTCATTAAGATCATAAGCTACATTTGTCATAAATGGAGAAAGACCTACAATTGATGGCAAATCTTTGACACTATATCCTGGGAAAAATGATAATTTCAAATCTAGCTCATAGGATGTTGTATTATTAATAGATTTAACCTCAAAAATATTAGTGGCTTCTTTATCTAAAATATCAATAAATAATACTGTATCTCCAATATTTAAATTAGAAATTGCACTTTTTAAATTCAATTGACTTTTTGCTAGAATATCAAAACAAAAATTCTTTAAACCATCTAAAAACACTATTTTTTGAGTCATACAATTATTTCCCTTCTAAATTATAGTAATCAATAATATTAACTTTATTTACCATAATTTCTTTAGAACTTATTAATTCAATTTGAATTAACTCAGTCGACTTAATATCAAAAATTTCCTCTCGCCCATCAATTTGAATAGAAATAGGGTAAATATCTCTTGTTCTACGTTTAATCGTATCCTTCTTAATAAATTGAATAGATTTATTTGTACCATGTATTTTCAAATTGTTATTCTCGACCAAATTATTAAGGAGTGTTAGATCGTCATTATTATATAACTCAAGAACACCACTTTTAACACTTAAAGTTAATATTCCTGAGTTATCAACATAATCAATGCTATAAAACTTTTGCCCTTTAGCTTGTTCTACCAAACATTCTAAAACTACAGCATCTCCAGGAGATATTCCATATTTCCTATAATAAGGCCCCATTTTGGTTACTCGTTTTTCATTTCTTGGATTGGTTAATTTTAATTTTATAAAATCACCAGAGCGCTTATCCCAAAATTGAAGTTCCTTGTTAAAATCAAAAATAGAATGCCAATTTACACCGTCCATATTACTCAATAGCAGATATGTATCATTTGTACCCGATTTCCCAGTTTCTGTTGTGTTAACTCTTTTTACAATCCTATGTTTTTCCATAGTTAGACCTCAATATATTTTAACAACTCATTTGAAATTGCTTCAGAAAGTAATGGAGGAACCGCATTTCCAATTTGCATAAATGTCTCAAGATAAGAACCTAAAAATAAATAATCGTCAGGAAATGATTGTAAGCGAGCTGCTTCTCTCGGTGTTATGCTTCTATTTTGAAATGGATGAATATGAGAGTGACCGTCCATTTTTAGGTGTGCAGTAATCGTTCTTGAAGGTCTATCTGCATACAATCTGAAGTACCTATCTTTGAATTTATTATTTCTATGAGAGTAACGATAGATATCCTGAATTTGTTCTGCCGTTCCATCATCACCTTGTTTCATTCTTGAATAAATTTCTAAATTATTAGCATTTAGAAATCTCGCTTTATGATTAAAGAGATATTTCACTTTACTTGAATTTATCAAATTCTTATACGCAGTCTCTTCTGTACAATCCAAAGTAATTTTATAACCACTTTCAGGATTATCGACATTATTCATGTTTCGCCTAAACTCTGCAGAAAGAGATGGCAAGTCAAAAATTGCATCATTCAATGTAAATTCTGCCTTTTCCGTATTCTCAAGTTTTTCGATTATATCTTGAGGTGTTACATTGAATTTTTCAATAATATCATTCCTAACAGCAATATATATTAGTCGTTCTCGCTTTTGAGCAACCGAAAATTTATTGGATGTTAAAACTGCGTAAGCTGTCTCATAATGAAAAACTTTATTATTTTTTTGAGGATGAATATTTCCATAATCTGTCACAACTTGGTCAGCCACACTTAACATTCCTTTGACATTTTCCATAACAACAAATTTTGGCACTAATTTATCAACAGCTTTGATGAAGTACTTATACAACTCGTTTCTTGGATCATCAATAATTCTACGCTTATTGGCAGAACTAAAACCTTGGCAAGGAGGACCTCCGACTAGGAAATCGAGGTCAATCGTTGTATCTATATATTCATCTATATTATCAACAATTTTTTTTAGATCTTCTGTCACCACTTGCTTATCACTAACATTTGGATGGTTAAATTTATATGTTTCAATACATGTAGGATTAATGTCATTAGCTAAAAGGACATTAACATTATTTTTTACGAACCCTAAACTTAATCCCCCTGCACCACAAAAAAGATCAACTAAAGTTGGTCCTTCTATTTTTTTGGCCTTCTCCCTTTTATATAATCTCTTCAAGAATGGATCTTCAATATGTTCTATTATCTTCCTATTGATAGATATAACGAATTCATTGAGAATATCTTTTCCTAGAACGGATGTTAATAATTCTAATTCTTTCTCACTATCAATTAAACCAAGTTTTTTTAGCTCTGTAATTACAGAATTATCAATTTGATCAGATATCAATTCCATAGAAGAATTTAACTCAACAAACCTTTTATAAAGATTTAGTTGTTCAATAAGGAATTTCTTATTTTCCTTTGTAATTTCTTTTACGTTTATCATCTACGCACCTTCAGATATTTTTTTATTCCCTCTGCAATTGCTTCTGCCATTAGAGGTGGCACTGCATTTCCAATTTGCTTAAAAGCTTCAGTTCTTGAACCTTCAAATACAAAATCATCTGGAAAAGATTGGAGACGAGCAGCTTCACGTGGAGTTAGTGTTCTATGTTGAGTCGCATCTGGATGGATAAACTGATTCCCATCTTTATAAAGATGAGCAATTATAGTTCTTGAGGGCTTATCCCAAAATTGAACAGCGTAACTATTGCTAAATACTCTAGGTTTTGCGTGATTTAACTCAGGCATGTGTTCTAGCAACTCTTTAAATGTCCAATGATTTTGTGCCATATTTTTATACCTAGAAATATCCATTTCATTGTGCTTCCTTGCTATGTGATGTCTCAGATATTTTAACTCTTCATTGGTAATCCTCTTCAAGAAATCATTTTTTACCTTAAATTTAAAAGGAACTTTATCTACTCCTTCACCAGGTAATAATTTCGGCAAATCAAAAATAGCATCTCTAACAGTTACTGGATCTTTTAAAGCATTATTTTCACCAGCAACTTCATTATGAGTTTTTACAATAGAATTGTAAATATCTTCTACTCGAACATCAAGATCTTTTCTAACCCCTATCAGAATTACTCTTTTCCTAATCTGAGGAACACCATAATTTACAGAATTCAAAACACATTTATTTAAATCATCTCTTAAATTATAATGCCTTCCTAATTTATTTACGATATCATCAACAATTCTAAAATCATCAATCTTAGCTGTTAACATACCTGTAACATTTTCAAATACAAAAAACTTTGGTCTAAAATGATTTAAAATTTTTACATAATGTTCAAATAAAAAATTACGTGGATCTTTTTTCATTCCAAATTCATCTTTTGCTCGACCTAAAGTTGAATAAGCTTGACAAGGGGGGCCTCCAATAATAATATCTACTTCTTTATCCCCAACAACTTTTTCTAAAACCTCAACAGTATCTGCGTCAGTAATATCTTTCTGTATTACTTTGCTATCAACATCTTGATAATCATAATGCCTCATTCTTGTTTTTAATGTTTCACAAGCCCACTTATCTATTTCTAAGTGAACTAAAGCTTCAAAACCTTTTCTATAAAAGCCTTCACTTAGCCCACCAGCTCCTGCAAATAGATCAATAAAATTCAACTTTTACACCTCAAATTCTTAGTCATAATTTAATATTCATAAAATCTCGACAAAGTATAAATAATTACATTTTCATTATTAACTAACCTCTTATATGAACTTAAACTAATATTTGTCGATACTTTTTACCCTATATGGGGAAATATTCTTTCATTTTTCCATAACTTATCAAAATTTATATGTTTAAAATTCCAAATACGTTCATTATAACCTTTAAGATACAAAAAATAAAGTCTTATACACTTCAGATTAAAACAACCAATGGGAATTTTATTATATTGAGTAACAGCAATGACCTTCAACTACTGATACTTGCTGAATATTTTACTTTAATCAATGAAATTAGCATAAAAAAGAGACTATCACTATTAGCCTCTAGACGAGATTTAGAACCATCTACCAACATCTATGATTTTTATGAAGCACAAAATTTTCCAACAATATCGGACTTTTAGGGTACTAACTCAGGATTTTTTTACTTTTTCGGTATAATACATTATACTGTACCTTACATTAACAACAATATCGTTCTCGCTTTTAGTTTAGCTTGTTTTTTTGTCATTTTATCACTTAGCCATGCATAGGCTACTGTTTTCCCGAATTCAAATTCTACCCATGTTTTAATATTGGAATACTTCGCTCTCAATTGTTTTCTAAATTTACTACTTAACAGTTCTGGAAAAGTGTTACTAGCTATGAAACCTTTTATTTCTAGTTTATAAATTAAACGTTTAAAGATATCATATTCAACTTTTTTATATTCCGTAATTATATTTTCTTTTATTTTAAAAAAACAATTAATTATTTTTTGATTATAACCTTGATAATATTCGCAAACAACTTGAAAAATTTCGATTTCATCTTTAGGTAGAAGACTTTGAAATATATCGACTAGACGATAGAACAATGCCTCACATGATACTGCTAACTCTTCTTTTACTTTTTGAAAGCTGTCTTTTCGATAAAAAATCTTTGCTAATAATACAATATCTGGCATTAATACAGTAGCAGAGAAAATATTAGCTTCCCTCTCTAACTGTGAATTTTTTCTATCCCTCATTTCTGTAAAAACTGTACCTGAATGCCCTAAAACAAAATGCCCTAACTCATGACATTTGGTAAAATTTTGTTTCACAATAGGATTTTCTTTTTCATAAGAAAATGATATTCCCTCTTCATTAATTATCGTTAGTCCTTCAATCTTTCGACTCGAAAAATGATGTTGCAAAAGCTTGATATCATACTTTTTCAGATAGTATTGAAAATACGAATCAAATTGATAATTCAGTGGTGATTGATTATTATTTTTCATAAAGCGGTAAATATCTTGTTTAGCGATTTTACTTGCCTTTGCATAAAACTTATTCAAATAATCATCTCCTATCCCTAAATCAAAGTCAGTTGTATAACTGACTTTGATTATATAAAAAAAGTGGACAATTGTCCACCAAAAAAGCAAAATAGGTTTTATTGAAAACAATTTAGTCATTAATACTTATTCATAATGTAGCTCTTTACGCCTATTTTCTATTCTTTTAATAATGACTTTATATAAAGAAGTTCAATACAACGGAAGAATAGAAAATCTTTCAGAAAAATTCTCTAAATTTCAATTTATGTTTCAATCCATATTTTCCGATAGCTTATAGTTAGAAATTTTTTCTACGATTTTCTCTCTTAATAAGTATGGATTGTTATCATCGCCTACAATTTCAATAAATAGAGATTTCTCTCCTTCAATTTCAAAAACTTTCCCAACCCGAAATTTTGAACCGACTTTTATTATATTTTTTGCATCTCCAAACTCATCAGATAATTCTTCAGATAAGTTTGTTACTTCATAAGTCACTTTTGACAGTTTATCCTCAATTTTACCATTTCTTATGGATTTGAATTTGTTAAATATAAATTCTCCACCCTTTAGTAGTGCGGCTCCTCCAAGACTTCCAGCCATTACCAAAAAAGCTTGATAATTGTTTGCACCACCGAAGTGCTTTGCTCTAGTAGTCATGTTTTGGTATTCTATCCATTTTTTACTTGCCATTTTACTGCTCCTTATTTAATAATAAATCATTAATATCCTTGCTCAAATTCTCAACTATACTACTTAGTTCAGAGAGAGTCTCTACCGTATTAGAAGCATCTTCTGAAACTTTTGCAAGCAGTTTTGTGTTTTCTGTAAGCTTCTCTTCAACTCCGATGAAAAAATCTGTTAATTTTCTATTTTCTTCTTGTTTCCATGCCTCATTAAAATAAAGATTTATTGCTTCTTTAATATTATCTACTCGCCAATCAGAAAAATACTTTATCATTTGGTCAATTATCTCACTAGAAAACATTGATTTTGGAAGTAAATTTATGGATTCAAGTTTGTTGAAGTTTGCTTCTGAAGCCAACTTGCTCAATAATAATTCTTTTTCAGCAAATTGAATCTTTTCAGATTTTTCTTTGTCATCTTCTCTTTTAAAGCTTTGTCTCTTCCCCTCGTATTGTGAATCAAAATCTCGTTTTAATTCTGAAATAATACTGTTATGCTTTTCAATTTCAGAGTTTCGATTAGCTACAGCTTTTTTTGATAACCTTCTTGGGTCAAAGTAAGCAAATTCTTTAGGTTGATTCAACTTTCCTCTTTTGGATTTAACATATTTAGGAAAGTATTCATCATCAAATTCCAACAGTCTTCGTGGTTCATATCTTTTAGCTTCTTCAAATCTCTTATTTGCCAATTCGAATTTAGCGATTGATTTCTCGTATTCTATTACTTTTCCCTTGAAATCCTCTAATTCTGAGATAATGGTCATTCTATCCATAACATCACCCTAATTTAAAAATTAATACTTTATTTCATGTCCTCATCAAAAGCTTTCTTGCGCTCCTTCATGAATTCAATCAATTCTTCCCTAAAGACTGCTTTTTCTTCCTCCGTTAAGCCATCAGAGGTCATTCGGAATAGCATCTCTACATTGGCAAATTCATCATCTTCTGATTCATTTCCTAGTAAATAATCTGTAGTAACTCCATAGAACTTAGCAATTTTTGTTAATTTATCTGGTGTCGGTGTTTTAACGCCTTTTTCCCAATAACTATACGCTGGACGTGAAACTCCTATTTTTTTAGCAATTTCTTCTTGAGTCAAATTTGCTTTTTGTCTTAATGTTTTCAAACGTTCTGCTAACATATTTTTTCCTCTTTTTTAAATTTTTTTCAAAAAACGCTTGATTTTTATGTAACTATAGGTTACAATAATGATGTAACCAAGAGTTACAAAAAATTCCAAAAAAAATTATCTTTCTTGGAAAAGTAATTGATCCTTGAAATTTTAATAAAAAAGTGCGTCTGACAACCAGAAGACTGACTATCAAACCACACAATAATCTTCGCACCTTTATTGTAACGTGTTTGAGTTTTAAAGTCAAGTCCATTGATGGTTGAAGTTAAGATTTAAAACTTTTTTGTGGGCTTACACGCATTTCGGACTTTAGCACTTTTCCGAATAGCAAAGTGAACTGGCTTCGCCAATAGGCGTAAGAGAATCCTTCGGGCATGATAATGACTACCCGACAGATTGGCTGGGACAGCGATGGTAATTGATACAATGCACCTTGTTAAACGTTGCCACCGTAAAAGACTAGTTTTAAAAATTAGTCTTTTAACCAAATAACTTTTTTCTCAAACCGTTGCTACCAAGCAACACACCTATGAGCCACTGGTTTCTACTAGTGGCTTTTTTCTTACAATAAAGGAAAGGAGGTCTGACATGACTTCTTATTTTGAAAGTGTCCTTGAACGGCACTACCAGAATTTTATCTTTACCTATAAAATGTACGCTTATAGTTCAAAATTAGTAGAGTGTCTCTATCATGATGCTCTGGAAGAAATCAAACAATTAGCTAACAAATTTCAAGAAGCAGGCTATACTTACTCTGAATTACACTTTTATAGCCGCTTATACAGTCGGAAAATCAAACAATTTTACTTTGCTAGAGTCAGTCTTAGTCACTGACTCTTTTTATTTAATTACTAGAAATGGAGAATATCTATGATTCCTGAAACTTTAAAAATGAACCCTGAATTTATCGGAAAAGCTTACTATGAAAAACTTGGAACAGCTCCTCGTACTGTTTTTGGAAAAGCTGGAAAATATCAACGTCACATTTTAAACAGTGAAAAGCATGGCTCTTTCCACGTGATTACCCCAGCTTTATCGCAAGTCTTTGATGAAGATGCAATCATTGAAGTGGTGAACCCAATCTTCCTTCCTGATCGTAGTCTTAATGGAAACAACGTTGCTCCTGCTCTTAACGTCTTTGCTGAAAACTTGAAAGTATCTAAATAATAGAAAAGAGGATTTAACTTATGGCTAAAATCGGATTAAACTATGGTGACAAACTACAAATCGCTGACAAATCATACCGTGTAATCACAGAAGGATTAGATATCCCTGAAGTCTTTGGAAAATTAACTTTTCGTGGGATTGAAGGCGCTGACCTCATTTATGAAGAAGACCGTACGCAACGTAATGATGATGGGTCATATGCTCAGACTGCTACAGGTGAAGTACGAGGAATTGTGGTTGGTATCCACTCTTCTGTCCAACACGAAACACTTTTCTTTACCATTGCTGACATGAGTGAACAAGAAATTAAAGACCTTAACTTAAAATATCGTGAAGAAGTTGAACTTGAAGATATTGTTGTGACCTATTCATCTATCGGACGCAATGACAATTACAAACTCTATGCTTCTAAACTAAAAGCAAAATCAGATACAACACCTACTAAAGGTGATGTTAAAAGTGACACTAAAAAATAAGGTTAGGAGGTAAATATGCAATTATTTACCTATCGTGGCTGGCGGGTTCGAAAATACTATCAAAAAATTAAGGTAATAACATATAGTATCATGTTATTACCTTTTTTACTTGGTAATGCTTACTATACCTACATTTCCTATCAAGAGATATTAAAAACACCACTCACCTATTCACTTAAATTCTCATTAACACTTTTACTCCCCGCACTCCTTCTCTTAGGATTTCATCATCTCTGTTATCAAAAGCTTCTCTTCTTTAAACGTCTCAATACCTTAAGAATTCTAGCAAATTTCTTAATAGAAAATCGCTATTATCTTTCTAAAACTGTTAAGCGTGATGGAAAAGCAATTGAAAAAATTACCCTTCCTAAAGTCTTTGTTAAACAAACTAACTATCACCTTTTAATCAGTTTTATCCTTGAAGGGAATAAATTTCAAGACCGTTTTATCAATCTTGGTTCAACATTAGAAGTTATGTTTAACGGTGACTTTAAGAATAAAACTTTTGATGAGCGTTTTATTCAGTATGATATCAGTATTAATCGGATTAATAGTCGTATTGATATTTCAGACGTAACCATTGATAACCACTCCTTGAAATTAATGGCGGATGTCTTTTGGGATTATATTGCTGAGCCACACTTATTGATTGGTGGAGGAACTGGTGGCGGGAAAACTGTTGTTCTAATGTCAATTGTCTGGGCATTAGCTAAAGTTGGTTTCATTGATCTTTGTGACCCGAAGAATGCTGACTTAGCTGGTTTGAAAGATGTTCCTATCTTTCACGAAAGAGTCTTTAACACCAAAGAAGAGATTATCCAATGTCTAAAAGATAATGTGACGTTCATGGAAAATCGTTATCAAGCCATTCAAAATCACCCAAACTACAAAATCGGTAAAAGTTTTAGTGACTATGGCATGAAGCCAAAATTTATCGTGATTGATGAATGGGCAGCCCTTATGGCAAAAATTGATAGTGATTATCGCCTACAAGCCCAAGTAACAGAATACCTCACCCAATTAGTCCTAGAAGGACGGCAATCAGGTGTGTTTATCATTTTCGCTATGCAACGTCCTGATGGTGAATATATTAAAACAGCTTTAAGGGATAACTTTATGAAACGCTTATCGGTCGGGCATTTAGAAGATACAGGCTACACCATGATGTTTGGAGATGCTAATCGAAACAAAGAATTTAAAAAACTAGATAAAATCAATGGAAAAACTGTTAAGGGACGGGGCTATATCGCTTCTAATGGTGAACTGGCTGGAGAATTTTTCTCTCCTTACGTGCCTTTTGAAAAAGGATTTTCTTTCTATGAAGCCTTTATGAAACTTCCTGTTTTAGAAATGAAAGGAGAAGAATTTGAGGTCTTCGGTGTTAAACAAACACCCGATAAACAAGAAGAAACAAAGAATGTACAGGCTTCATCAAAATCACTTTCTGACTTTGCTAAAGAAAAAGAACTTTCTTTAAAGACATTACGAAAATTAGCTTATCTTTTTGATGAAAGAGGAATAAGCTTTACCAAAGTCGGCAATTCTTTAGTAGTAACACCAAAACAAGAGGGGCTCCTTCTTGAAGCTTTAGAAACTTATCATGGCGGATGCAGCTCTTATGCACAAGCGGTTGAAACGTGCTTAAGTCGTCATGGGCTAGAACAAGAGCAAGGGCAAGCCTGAACAGCGTTCAGGCGAAGTCCCGAAGTCTCGAAGTTCTAGTCCATGACGTGTTTTAACCCCCGCTATTCTAATAGGGGGGTAGCAGATTTCAAAATGGCGAAAGCCAACCGCCCTAATGCCAATGGTATCAAGGTTTTACAAGTTTTGAGAACTGTGTCACTTTTGCCAAAAAAGTGTGTCACCTACTGATAGATTGGAGGGAATTCAATGAATGGATAGATTAAATCCTGTTATGCTGAAAAAGTTTCGCAAAAAAACAGGAATGACCCAAAAAGAATTTGCTAAGAGTATCGGAATTAGTCATCGCACCTATAGAAGTTATGAAGATGGCTCACGTGGTTTAAGTCTTGATAAATTTCGAGAATTTAAACACCAATTAGGATATCTAAAAGAAGCTGATAAAGAACGACTAGAAGTACACATTGACTACTTAAGAATTACCTTTATGACAATTCGTGATTTAAAACATTTTTGTCATACCTATCTTCATTGTGAGTTAAAGGAATTTACCGAATCTGAAACTAGACTTCTTAATTACACTCATCTGTGGAAACGAGGAAATATTTGGATATTTGACTTTTTTGATAAAGTCGAAACAGGAAATTACCAAATAACCTTACAACTATCTGGTCAAGGTTGTCGAGAAATGGAACTTATTCTTGAAACATACCATCTTACATGGCAAAAACTTCTTCAAAAAATGTCCTATGACATACCTGATATGCGAGTCAAACGACTTGATATTGCAATCGATGAACGGTATTTAGGAAATGACCGTGAAGAAGAACAATTCCTCTTATCAGATATGATTACCAAGGTTTATAATCACGAAGTTATTTGTCACACCTTAAGAAATTGGAACCACATTGGAGGTGGTAGTTTACAAGAGATTGAAGATAGAGAAGGGAACCAAGGAATTTCCATCTATTTTGGAAGCCGCCAAAGTAACCTCTACTTCAACTTCTATGAAAAACGGTATGAATTAGCTAAAGCTGAACAAATCTCCTTGGAAGAATCCTTGGAGATTTTTGGTATTTGGAATCGTTACGAGTTAAGGTTTGCCAATGAAAAAGCCCAACTAGCTATCGAAGAATATATTAATGGTGTTGATTTAGCAGAAATTGCCCGTGGTGTAATTAACCATGAACTAGAAGTTTACGATGGGATTAATCGTTACGGTGCTTATCAACCCGACTTGAAATGGCAACGTCTTTTTGGTGGAACAGCTCCTTTAAAACTAACCATGAAACCTGAACCTTATACTATCGAACGAACAATAAAATGGCTCATGTATCAAGTATCAAATTCATTACGACTTGTCAGTGAGGCTGATAAAATCATGCAAACTGAATATCTCAAGACCATCCAAAACTGCGGAGAAATCAATGAACGTGGAGAAGCTATCCTAAAAAATCTTAAAGCTTCCCATCACTTATTAAACAAATAATAAGGAGGAAATATGGAATACAAAGTTGAACTGAACTCTATTGACCACTTTAAAGCATGGTCAGGTGGTGCTTCTACACTCGAATCTGTTCGTAAACGTGGTGGCACTGATCAACTAACAACACTTTGTGAGGAAGTCTTCTCAGGAACAGTTCCAACAGAAGAAGAAATCAATGACTGGCTCTGGTTTGATGATGATTACATTTTTCGCTCTCTTGGCTATACGGAGTTATTAGAGGAATGATTATTAAAAAGATTTACGAAGGTATTGCTAGTCTTCCACATACAAATGAAAACTGGAAGCTTGGTATCGTATTAATGAAAGATAAAAAGTTTTATTATGATACATTCGCTCGAAAATTAGCAACTGATAGTGACGTAAACTCATTTAACTATCAACACGCCTATTTCTCTTTATCAGGAAACATTCTTGAAATTGATAGAGAAATGTCATCACAACTTGTACTTATCTTTAAACAAATTATCAACTCAAAACAAAAAGATTTTATGGAGGAACTTATCATGGCAACTAAAAGTACACTTGAAAAGAAAGTAAGAACAATCACTTCTGAACTTGGGCAGTTTATGAAAGAACATAATACCAAAGAAGCATGGACAAAAGCTGGGGAATTGAACAGTGTGCTAAAAACTGAAGAAGCTCAAACACTGCCTGTTGAATTTTTAGAAGCCATTCGTCATGAACTAAGAGGCTATTATTACGTCAATAGTGAGCTTAACAAACTTCAAAAACAACTCTACGCTAAAGGGAACAAACTCCTAGAAATCGCAAATATTTAAAGGAGACTTATGAAACAAATAGCTGAATTACTAAAACACTACAAACACTTCCTAACAAAATTTAAAAAAACAGATAAAAAACGTGGTTCTCCTAAACTGATAAAAGCTAATCAAAAGACGGCTAATGTACTCGTTCTTTCAGGCATTAGCTTCTTTTTATTAATTGGTTTAATCGGATGTCTAAAAGCAATAACACTATCTAATAAAATGACCAAACTCCAGAAATCACTTCAAACAAAACCTACTTCGGTAACAATTGACTCAAGCGATACAGATAATCGCTTATCATACTATCTAAACGATTTTATCTCAGCTTACTTCAATTTTTCTGATGATGGTAATACACAAACAGAACAAACTAAAAAATTAAATAACTTTTATAACTTTGAACCTGATATTAAGTCACAAGGACAATTAAAAACAGCTTCTAGCTTAGAATCCTCAAAACTTATTACCCTCAACAATAAAAGTGCTTTATATCAGGTGACTTACAAGCAAAAGAATGGAGATAATACCGAAGAAATTACTACTGGTTTCAATATTCCATATGGTCAAAAAGGTGGTAAATATTACATTTCTGGTCTTCCTTGGTTTTCAACGTTAACTTCTAATCAGGCTACTTCTTTTGATAAAACGGATGATTTAAAACTAACAGCTTCCGATAATTTTTCCACTACAACTCATAAAAAACTAACTAAATTTCTAAATGTTTTCTTCACTAACTATACAAGTGATCAAGATAATTTAGACTTAATTTCTAAAAACCTTGTTGTTCTTGACGATACTGAATTCAAAAGTATTGATTACACTTATTTCAAACAAAATGGTAAGTCAATCATCGCTTATGTACAAGTTACATTTGCAATAGCTGGGAATACACATTCTGAAAACTTTACACTTACTTTAATTCCGAAAGGTAAATCTTACTATGTATCGTCTCTTACTCACACTATTCCTCAAAATTATGCTACTGAAAAAGGAGAATAAATCATATGAATACTAGCTCATTACAAAACTTTATGCACGGTGATGGTACTTGGGTACTAACAGCAATTGCTGTTATTCTTGCCATTAAAGCTTGGAAAAATAGCTCTTGGCTTCAACTATTTTCGGTTGTTGGCTTTTATTCAGTTATTGTCTCTCTCACAAAGGGGCAACAGATTCTTAGCTTCTTTGGATGGCTCCTTCGCTTAATTGGCATTGAAACAGGACTTTAAACTTATGACTAATGAAAAACTTTATGATTACTCTAGAGGTCTAAATGCTCCTTATTGGATTCAAGAAATAAAAACACAAAAAGGGACACGTATTTGGTATTTTGCTACACCAATGCAACTGTCCTTTTTTATTGTCTTTGCTATTATTTTTGTCATCATGATACTTGGGCTGTCGTTTATTTTAGTACCTTTAGCAAAACTAACACACTCTATTTCTTTTCTGCTTTACTGGTATGTTCCTTATAAGCTAGCTAAAGCTTATACCGAATACGAACCACATGGCAAAAAGATGCATCTTTTTATCGCAGATTACCTTTGTTACCTTTTTGAATTTCGCTTAAATAAGAAAGCCATTTATCATAATGATCGCGTACCAACATATGATGAAATTGTTTTTGAAAAAACAAAACTTTGAAAGGAGGAACCATGGCAATCAAATTACAATACCCTATTATGACGACTCATAATAATATTGTCATCTGTCACGATAAAAGTGTCATTGCTTATTATCGTATTCCAAATACTCCTATTACCATTACAGATGACGAGAAAAAAGAAAAACACAAACAAACTGTTGCCCAAACGATTAATAAACTAGCTAAAAATAAAACTTTTGATATTTCGCTTATTCCTAAAGATTATCTTTTAGAAGAAAAAATGAATGACTTCTCTAAAGCTTTAGCACCAAATAACCGTATTCTTGGGGAAACATTATTAGCCTATTCCGTTGATAAGTTAACACAAGAAATGGAAATTCCTTATCAGTTTGATTGGGTTATTGGAGTTACTTTACGAAAACAAGATAATTCTGGTTCGCTCAGTGATTTAGCTTATGAGCGTTTTTCTGAATTATCTGAGCTAGTTGCTAATGGCATTGGCTACGAACTTCAACTAGATGATAATTGGTACAATGATTACTTAAGTGATGAAGCAGCTGTTTATCAAGTCCTTTCAAGTTTAAGATGTCAACGTCTTACTGATGAGGAACTCTTCTACTACCAACGAATGCAATACCTGCGTTATATTCCACATCTTAAGCAAGAAGTCATTGCTAATCGTTCCTTATTCAATGTCACAGATACACTCATCAAAGTTCTCAAAAGTGGATTTCTAAAACTGGAAAGTCCTTATGGAGCATCGTTTATCACCATTTTACCTGTTGGGAAGTTTAGTACTATTTTTAATGGTTTCCACCTCGGAGAATTCATTCAACGATTGAATTTTCCTGTTGAATTACGAATCAAAGCAGAATTCATTGATCGTAATAAAATTAAAGGTAAAATGGGACGGTCAAACACACGATTTCTTAACATTATGGAAGAAGCTGATAACACAAACACTGTTCAACAGGATGACATTATTACAGGTGCGTTATCTTTAAAAGACCTTATGAAAAAAGTCGGAAATAAAGAAGACATTATTGAATATGGCGCTTATCTTATTGTATCTGCTTCTTCACTTTCTCAATTACGGAGTCGACGTCAAGTTGTTCTAAATTATTTTGACGATATGGGGGTTGAAATTAGTGAAGCAAGTCATGATGCTCCATATCTCTTTCAAGCTCTACTTTATGGTCAAAAACTTCAAAAGAAAACTCGTACTTGGACACATTTAGTCACTGCTAGAGGTTTTGCCGAGTTAATGCCATTTACCAATACAACTTCTGGTAATCGCATTGGCTGGTACATTGGACGAGTTGATAACTGGACAGGACGGTGGGACAATCTGCAAAAAGCCATACAGGCTTCCAAAAACATCGTCCTTTTTAATCCTACTGTTGGGAATAAAGAGGATATTGCAGGTAAGATTACCAAGAACCCTCATATCATTATTACTGGAGCCACTGGACAAGGGAAATCATTTTTAGCACAAATCATTTTTTTAAGTGTTGCACTTCAAAATGTTAAAACTCTTTATATTGACCCTAAGCGGGAGCTACGCCATCATTATCAAGAGATTATTTCAAATCCTGAATTTGAGAAACATTATCCAGAACGAAAACATCAAATTGAAGCTTTTAACTTTGTTACCTTAGATAGCTCACTAGAATCAAATCACGGAGTTTTAGACCCTATTGTAGTCCTAGACAAAGAACAAGCCGTTGAAGTTGCTAAAAATATGCTAGAGTTTCTTCTTCAAGCAGTTGAGAATGTCTCTATGGATCAAAAAACAGCCATTACTGAAACGATTAATGATATTGTTAACAAACGACAAGCTGGGCAAACAGTCGGTTTTAAACACGTTCTTAAAGCTCTTAAAAACAGTGATAGCGAGCAAATCGCTTCTGTCGGGCGTTATTTAACCTCTATAGTTCATAATTCTATTCTTGAGTTAGCTTTTTCAGATGGCACAACAAAGGGATTAAATTATGAATCTCAGGTAACCGTTCTTGAAGTTGCTAATTTAAAACTTCCTAAAACTGATGCTTCTAAAATATCTGACCATGAACGGAATTCAGTCGCCCTAATGTTTGCTTTAGGAGCTTTTTGTACTCACTTTGGTGAACGTCACGAAAATGAAGATACTCTTGAATTCTTTGATGAAGCATGGATTTTAATGAAATCAGCTGAAGGGCAAGCCGTTATAAAAAATATGAGACGTATTGGACGATCTAAAAATAATACCTTAGCACTTATTACCCAATCTGTTCATGACGCTGAAAATGATGACGACACAACAGGTTTCGGTACTATTTTTGCTTTTTATGAAAAATCTGAACGTGAAGATATTTTAAGACACGTTGGACTAGAACCTACTGAACAAAATTTAGAATGGATTGACAATATGATTTCAGGACAGTGCCTCTACTATGATGTTTACGGCAATCTCAATATGATTTCTGTCCATAAC
>JGI24709J26583_10001495_pt1 | contig 19744 bp, 21 predicted proteins | sample BioPla2DNA1_FD_26583 | JGI IMG/M metagenome (IMG submission 26583) | reverse complement strand
AATTTTCTAGACATAATTATATCCTCCCATTAATAATCTTTTTCTTAATTTTATCAATTGGGAGGATATGCTATCTAGGTACTTAATTTTTTACGCTTACTCCACTTCCCGATTCCTACGATGTTGATATGAAGGATGTGGAGTCTGATGCAAGTGGGGAAACAGAAGCAGGAACAACACAGAGGGATATTGTAAGGACAGGTGTTTATTCAATCTCTGTAACCTTTTCTGTAAGTTCTAAATGGCTGAAAAAACTTACTGAATACAAGCAGCAAAAGAGTATAATAGTAAAATTCTTTGATCCACACACACTGGAAACTAAAGAGGCTGAAATGTTTATAGACGGATATAAGGCAAGTCTAGTCAAAGATACTTCTTATCTGGGACTTTGGAAGGTTTCATTTACAATAAATGAATTTTAGAGGAGGTGGTACTTCTTGTATGCAGTAAGTCAACAATTCATGAAGGCTATAAAAGATAATACAAGAAACTACTTCTGGAGTGGCAAGATAACTACTAAGGATGAAAAGGAATACTCCTTTACAAATGAAGATATTGTAAAAGGCAGTGGTTATATTACCAATCAATGTAGTGGGAACAATGAAATTGAAATAGGCTCAGTTTATTCAGCTGAACTTGGAATAACACTTTTATCCGATGTTGACAGGTATAGTCTTGAGGATGGAATCATTGAACTTTTCTTTCATCTGGATATAGGTAACGGAGTTTATGAAACTGTGCCTATGGGAGTATATGAGATTAGTGAGGCTAACCGTACAGTTAAATGTCTTGAAATTAAGGCTTATGACTTTATGCTTCGATTTGACAAGGCTTTTTCAAACAAGATAACAAACGGTTCACCATATGATATCCTGGCTATGGCTTGTGAGGAGTGTAAGGTAGAGCTTGCTCAGACACAAGAGGAAATAGAGTCTATGCCTAACGGACTATTTATCCTTGGAATTTATCCTGAAAATGATATAGAGACGTGGAGGGATTTAATTTACTATTTGGCACAGGTGTTGGGATGTTTTGCAACAATAAATAGGGAAGGAAAGCTGGAATTACGCAAGTTTTCAAATCAATCTGTTGTAGATATCCCTAATACTCATAGGTTTTCCAGCAGTTTTTCTGATTTTGTAACAAGGTATACTGCCATCAGTTCAACAAATATAAAAACTCAGATAAGTGAATATTATTCTTTGGAAACAGATGATGCACTTACCATGAATCTTGGTGTAAATCCTCTGCTACAATTTGGTCTTAAGGAAACTAGAGAAATCTTGCTTAAGAATATACTTACTGATATTTCAGTTATTAGTTATCTACCTTTTGATAGTACAACTATCGGAAATCCAGCTTTGGATCTTGGAGATGTTATTACCTTTTCTGGAGGACAAGCGGATAAAGGGCAAATAACAGCAATTACAAATATCACGTATCGTATAAATGGAAAGCATAATCTAAAATGTGTGGGGAAGAACCCAAGATTATCTCAAGCTAAGAGTAAGAATGATAAGAATATTGTAGGACTTTTAAATCAAATTGAAGCAGGAAAGATTGTTGTTCATTCCTATATGAATGCTTCGCCTTTTACAATTACAACTACAAACACACAAATTGTAAGCATTGAGTTTGCATCCAATGAAGATACCGATGCACAATTCAATGCTTCTATTTTGCTAAATGTGAATGCTGAACCTATAGAAAAGACAGGGCAAGCAGTAGGAACGATTACGATTCCTCCTCTTGTGGAAGGTGGTACAGAAATTATAAAAGATGAGAGGTTCACACTTTCTTGGAGTGAAGATGGTAAAGCAGAAATTGAAGTTACTTACATCATTAATGATAATATACTAACCACTTATCACCCTACAGAAACTTATAATTCTGGTAAGCATATTTTAAATCTGTATTATCCCTTAAGCGGACTGCTTGCCAACTCTTATAATACTTTCAAAGTATGGCTTAAGATAACTGGGGGAACTGCAAGTATTGGAAGAACACAAGCAATAGCAACTATAAGTGGACAGGGTCTTTCTTCTAACAAGATATGGGATGGACGTCTTGAGTTTTCAGATGAAATGCCAGTTGTTTATATTGGAGGAGTTCTTCAGCCAGTATCTTTTGAGGGTCAGGTAAATATTGAATTTTTGACACCAACATCTGAAGGCTTATCACAAGAATTACAACTTGTTAGTATTGGTGGTATGCCAATTATATCTTTTGAGGAGGAACTAAGGGTAAATCCAGTTATAGTAAAGGACACCATAACCATAGAGGATAAGAAGAAAATGAATTTTTCAGCCTACTATGTAAAAACAGAAACCAGGTTTGAACTTCAAAGAGAATTTAATTTCACTAGTAATGAGCTTTCCGTTGATAGAGGAAGAGTATGCAAGGTTATGGCAAAAACGGAGCAGTTTAGCCGTGTTGATGCCTTGGAGGTGAATAAAGATGGCTAATTATGAAAGTATAGAGCAAATATTAAATTCTACGGAAAATTTAGTGCAACTAGTCAATAATGTGGGGCATGATGACAGTACGTTGACATATACAGGTGTGGAGTGGTTTAGATTTAATAATGTTGTGGCATCTAGTATCTATGTTAGCGGTAATAGCTGGTTTGGATTTGGAACTTCAAGTGAGCAGTTAAAGGTATGCAGAAGGGATACAAAGATGTATAACTTTTGGAGGGAAGAAGGGACGCTTTATAACTATTATCATTTTTTAAGAATGAAATGGGATGGATATGCTCAGTACAATAGCACCTCATCAGATAGATATTTCTGTTATGAGGTGTTTTTATTTGATACTGGTGACATCTTTTTAAATGTAATTAAAGCACCACAAAATAGCAGTTACCTTGGTACAAGCCAGCTAGTCTGTAGTGGTGGCACAAAATCTTTTACTCTTAATGCAGGAGAAAGTGTACAGATAACATTTACTCATCTTGATGATACGGGCAGTGACTATGAAATGTCTTATGGACTAATTTCTATACAAGAGCCTTATGATAGAAAGTTTCTTGTTACAGATAAGGATGGAAAAATCTATACCATTGAAACAGTAGACGAAACACAAACTCTTGTTGAAATTGAGAATGTTACAGAACTTACAGCAGAACTATTTCAGACAAATGGAGTAGATGCTATGCCTGATGCAAAACTTCTTACTGGACTTATAAATCCAGGGATTTTATTCTGGCATGACTCTGATGATGAACTACCAGTTATACAGATGAAAATTAATGCACTGCCTCCTAATCAGACGGTATACACAGAAAATGTATCTATGGCTGACAGCACAATATCAGGAATTGAAAATGTGACAATTGATTCTGATGAGAATACTCTGTTTGCCTTGTCCTTTGATGTAGGGGAAACCTGGTACACTTACGTTAATAGCACATGGTCACGCCTTTCTGAAGCACAGAGTGGTATGACAAAAAGTGCAGTAGAAGAGATTGGAACAGATGCCTGGGCCCTTATGGCAACTACAGGCCATTATATGTTTCGCTTTATATTAGCAGAAGATGGATATGTGAACAACATCACAATTCATTATTTGAATTAGGAGGTGGCACGATGAAGATTATAGGGAAAACTGAAATTGCCCTCACAGATGTAAATACAGGAGAAGTAAAGATAATTAAGGAAGAAAATATGGTTACAAATGCAGTACCTAAGATTTTTGAAAACAATATTGAGGGTATGTTTTATAATATTAAAGAAACTTCAGGAACTACGTGGAGTGAAAATATTCTGCCTATCTGTGGATATGCCATGGGAGGAATACTACTTTTTACAGATCCGTTGGTAGAGGATATTAATAACATTTACGCTCCATCAAATAATCCATGTGTCGGTTATGCAAATATGGTAGTAAATTCAACATCCAACGTGATGAGAGGGAGTATAAATCTTACTGAGTCTGGAAAGCTTGAGCGTGGATACAAATACGTGTGGGATTTTACAACGAGTCAAGGGAATGGAACAATTTCAGCAGTTGCTTTAACCCATAGGCAAGCAGGGGTTTGTTATTGGGGAGATATGTATAATACAAGTTATAAACTTTTAAATATGAAAAATTTAAGTTATACCGCTGAAGGGGAAATAGCTAGTAGGTATATAGATGCAGTAGAGGTAAATTTTGAAGGCAATTATTTTTACAGTATTTCCATGGATACTTCAAATCAGATTCTAATCAAGAAAATACGAAAATGTTTCAGGCAAGTGGGATTAAACTTCTCTTTGCAAGATGATGGAGATGAATTACTTGAAACTATTGTAATTCAACCCTCGATATTTATAAATTCCTATGCATCTAGCAATTATGGATATTATGATTTCTATGATGGCGAGGATGGGTTTTGGTATGGCTTTATGGGTAGATCCAATTCAAGTGGGAATGCAACAATACAATGGATTAAGATAAGAAAATCTGATTATTCCTATACTGAAGGCACTTGGACTTTGAACAATGCTCAGATTAATCAAGTAGGTTACCACTCAAGTTATGCATCTAAACCTTATAGGTATGTGCAAAGCACCATTAGAAATGGATACCTTTATGTTATGAAGTATAACAAGACAGGGATGTATAAGATTAATATTAACAACAGTGCCGACATTACAGAGATATCATTTGAATTCACATCATCAATGTCTAGTGGTGCAGATTACAGTGGAACTTATATTTATAAAATGGCTGATGTTATCTGTGGTTCTGATTTTGTTATTTTAGCAGATGATACAGTAATTCAAACAGTAAATGTAAATCCATTGAATTATTGTTGTACCCAGTTGTTTCAATATGGTCCATATGCAATTACCTTTGGAAGATACAGTTACAATAGCACATATCGAGTATATAAAGGGTTATGGTTAATTACACCGTATCTTGCCACAATAAATAATTTGTCAACTGCAGTTATAAAGACGGCAGATAAGACAATGAAAATAACTTATACAGTGCACGAAATAGAATAGCAGTTGTCCTTTTAGGATAGCTGCTTTTTTCATGCCAAAATGAAAGAGAGGTTAAGTGTATGAAACAAATTATTTCATCTATTCAATATGGGTTTGCAGCTGTGGGAGGTTTTTTAGGTTACTTTCTAGGAGGATTTGATGGTTTTCTTTATGCTCTAGTCATTTTTGTAGTGGTAGATTATGTTACTGGTCTTATGGTTGCAGTTATTGAAAAGAAACTTTCCTCAGAAGTTGGTTTCCGAGGGATTTTTAAGAAGGTACTTATATTCTGTCTTGTAGGAGTGGGCCATGTTATTGATGTTCATCTAATTAAGAATGGAAGTGTAATTCGTACTGCAGTTATATTCTTCTATATATCTAATGAAGGAATTAGCATTGTTGAGAATGCAGCACAGATTGGATTGCCAGTACCACAGAAACTTAAGGACATATTGGACCAGCTAAAAAATCACAATGAGGGGGAGAAATAGGATGGCATTAAAGGTTTGTCTTGATGCTGGACATTATGATAAGTATAATCGTTCTCCAGCTAATAGAAATTATTATGAATCCGATATGGTATGGAAACTCCACCTATATCTAAAGGAGCAACTTGAAACCTACGGGATTTCAGTTGTTACTACAAGGGAAACTCAGGAAAAGGATAGAGGACTATATGAACGAGGGGCTGTATCTAAAGGGTGCAACCTCTTTATTTCTATTCATTCTAATGCTGTTGGAAATGCAGTTAATGATAATATAGATTATCCTGTTGCCTATGTGCTTTTAAATGGAAGAACTGATGATATAGGTTTAAAACTTGCTAAAGTAGTTGAAGAGGCAATGCAGACAAAACAATCTGGGAGGATAGCAAAACGAAGAGGTAATAATGGTGAATACTATGCTGTACTACGTGGAGCAAATGCAGTAGGTACTCCTGCGATAATACTAGAGCATTCTTTTCATACCAATACAAAAGCTACAGCATGGTTACTAAAAGATGCTAACCTTAGGAAATTGGCACAGGCAGAAGCAGATTGTATTGCTAAACATTATGGCATTAAAAAGACTGTGTCAGTTGAAGAAGATGATAATAAAAATTCAGATAAAAGCAAAGAGGCATTTAAACCATATCTTGTTCGTGTTTCCATCGGTGATTTAAACATCAGAAAAGGACCTGGAACAAATTACGCAACAATAGGTAAGTTTTCAGGTAAAGGAGTATTTACGATTGTAGAAGAAACTGAAGGAAAAGGCGCTACAAAGTGGGGACTATTGAAGTCCTATGCTAATAAGAAAGATGGATGGATTTCCTTAGATTTTGCTAAAAAGATTTAGTAGACGGTCGGGCAGATTTTATATTTGTCCGGCCTATATTTTTTGCAATTTATCTGTTTGCTCAGACTAAATTAAATTAAGGTTGATACCGTTGTAATGCTTGACTTATCAAGCCTTTAGAGTGATATATAGTACTACCAAAAAGAAAGGAGGAGGCATTATGCTAGTAAAGATTGTAAAGCCAAGGGCTGAAAATATCAAACAAAGGAAACTGAAAGTTTGTGCTTATGCTCGTGTTTCAACAGATAGTTTGAAACAGGAGGATTCCCTTGAAAACCAGACATCCACTTATGAAAGACTTATAACATCTAATCCAGACTATAAGTTTGTAGGAGTATTTGTAGACCAAGGTGTATCAGGCTATAGCGAAAATCGCCCTGGATTTAAATCAATGATTGAAAGAGCAAAAAATGGTGAAATAGACTTGATTATTACTAAGTCGGTTTCAAGGTTAGCACGTAATACCGTTACCGTTCTAAAGGTTGCAAGAGAACTTAAAGAACTAGGTATCGGCATTTTTTTTGAAGAACAAAATATCAATACCTTATCAGGGGACGGTGAGATGATGCTTGCTGTCCTCGCTTCTTTTGCACAAGAGGAGTCTCGGAGTATGAGTGAGAATAACAAATGGACAATAAAGAAGAAATTTGAACGTGGAGAAATTATGATAAACACAACTCGTTTTCTAGGATATGACAAAGATGAGTATGGGGATTTAATAATAAATCAAGAACAAGCAAAAATGGTTCGAAGAATTTATGAAATGTATTTAGGTGGGTTAGGAGCTTTCAAGATTGCCACACAACTTAACAACGAAAATATAGCATCTCTAACAGGTGGGAAGTGGCATGAATCAACTATTAGAGGAATTCTTATCAACGAAAAATATAAAGGTGATTATATACTTCAGAAATATTACACTCCTGAAGACCGAAGAAATCAAACAGTTAAAAACAATGGAGAGGTTCAAAGCTACTATATTGAGGAGAATCATCCTGCGATTGTTAGTAAGGAAGAATGGGAGAAGGTTCAGCAAATCATGGAGAAACGTAAAAAGCAAAGAAAAATTGGGACGAATGGCACAGAAAAGTATAAAAATCGATATCCATTATCGGGTATGCTTATTTGCCCACACTGCGGTAAGAATTTAAGAAGGAAACAGGTATATAACAAGAAAATTGAGTGGTGGTGTTCCACCTATATTAATGAAGGAAAATCTGCCTGCAAGGGCGTTAAAATATCGGATGAAGAAGCAACAAAACAAAATATAACTGAACCTACAGTAATTGAGGAGGTAAAGATAGATGGCAAGAAGTATTACGGTTATACCAGCAAGACAGACTATGATAAGGGCATCAGGAACAGACCAGTCATACCACAAGATAAGGTTGGCAGCATACTGCCGCGTGTCTACAGACCAAGAAGAACAGCTATCAAGCTATGAAAACCAGGTGAATTATTATAAAAACTATATTCAGCAGAATCCTAATTATGAGTTTGCAGGAATATATGCTGATGAAGGAATTACAGGAACTAACACTAAAAAACGTGATGAGTTCAATAGAATGATTGCAGATTGTAGAGCACATAAAATAGACCGCATCATAACAAAGTCCATCAGCAGATTTGCAAGAAATACATTGGATTGTTTAAATTACGTCCGAGAATTAAAGGAGCTGGGCATTGGAGTAATTTTCGAGAAGGAAAATATTGACACGCTTGATGCAAAGGGAGAGGTACTACTTACCATTCTTTCTTCCCTTGCACAAGATGAGAGTAGGTCTATATCTGAAAACTCTACCTGGGGGATCCGCAGAAGGTATGAAAACGGAAAGTTTGGCATGAGTACAAAGAGATTTTTAGGATATGACAGAGATGCAAATGGCAACCTGGTAGTTAATCAAGAACAGGCAAAGATTGTTCAAAGACTTTATGATGAATATCTTTCAGGAAAAACAGTAGACCATATAAAACGGATTTTTGAAAAAGAAGGAATTAAAAACTGGAATGGGAAAGCAGCATGGCAGGCAACTACTCTAAAGAGTATGCTAAGTAATGAAAAATACAAAGGTGATGCAATTCTTCAAAAAAGTTACACAGTGGATTTTCTTACAAAGAAGAGAGTTAAGAACCAAGGACAAATACAGCAGTATCATATTGAAGATAACCACGAAGCAATCATAGACCCATTATTATGGGAGGCAGTACAGCTTGAGCAACAACGTAGAAACAATTACATCGAAGAACATGGAACAAACTCCTATTCACATAAGCCAGAAACAAACCCCTTTGCAGGAAAAATAATCTGCGGAACTTGCAATCAAGCATTTACAAGAAAGGGATGGAAAACGGGAGGAGAATACCGCAAGATATGGCAGTGCCAAGAACGATATAGGGTTAAAGGTGTACAAGGATGCACAAATAGACATATTGATGAGGTAGTACTTGAAGAGGCTTATATTATGGCTTGGAATGCCTTGATTGATAACAGGGAAGTAATTAAGGAACGTTGGGAGAGGTTTGCAGAGTTTGGGAATCCTTTAGAACAGTATAGAGCAATGCAGTTTGCAGATATTACAGAAGATGGTCAACACATAAAAGATTTTGATACAAACTTTATGTTAAAGACATTAGACCACGTAAAAGTTTTTGAAAGTGGGAAACTGCTGGTTACTTTTATGGATGGAACAGAGATGGAATTAGGTGGAGAATAAATAAACGAACAAAACGGCTGATTTGAATCAAAAATTCAAGTCAGCCGTTTTTTATTGCGAAATATTATACAATTGTTTAAACATTTGTATTTACAAAATACAATGTATATGATACCTTTTAGGTGAGGTGAAAAATATGGAAGTTAATATTAATAGTTTAGTACCAATTGAAAAGGCATTAAATGAAACGGAATCTGTATTTGAAACTGTAGATGATATAGGAAAAGTAGTGATTTTAAAAGATAATAAACCGGCTTATATATTAATGAAATATGAAGAAAGTGTTGAGGCTAAAGTTAATACTCCTGCAGCAACTGCTAAGTACACCTTGCAGGAAGCAATGAAAATAGTATTATCAGAGGTTAAAGATAAGACACTTCATGCATCTGAACTAGCAGATATTATTTATGATAGAAAACTTTATACACAGAAAAATGGTGAAAAAGCCAAGTATAATCAGTTGAGGGCTAGGTGCGGACATTATCCAGAAATGTTCGAAGCCTTGACTGGGAATTATATTAAATTGAAGGAGGATAAATAATGGTTGGAGAAGTATTATGGAACAGAATTATTTCTGAGTTAACCCAATCGGGGGAAGAAATACAAACTACCACGGGACTTTGGTTTAGGGCATCATCCGATAATGGAAAATTATGTGTAGACAGAGCAACAGAAAATGCTCCCTCAAGNGAACTATCTATACAAAGACCAATATCAAAGAAAGACTTTTTATTTGTATATTCATACTTTGAGCGTTGGCTTAGTGGAGAAACAGGGGTAAGACATGAGGTTAGTAGGAAATCTAGAAATACAGCTTATATATTTGCTCTTATAGATAAATTTAATAAACAAGATGAGGAGGGTTTGCTATGAATCGTTTAATCACAGTAAAAGGTACAGGTAATGTAAGTGTTAAGCCGGATTTAATTATAATTACAATGAACTTAGAGTCACATCAATATGATTATAAAAAGACTATGGAGCTTGCTACAGATTCAGTAAATGCTTTGCAGGATGCAATTCATATAGCGGGATTTAATAAAAAAGACTTAAAGACAACCAGCTTTAATATTAGAACACATTATGAAAGTTATCGGGATGAAAATAACAATTATAAGAGTAAATTTGATGGTTATATTTGTGAACAGGGACTAAAGCTAGAATTTGATTTTAATACTGAAGTAATGTCAAAGGTGCTTACTGCTATTGCAAAAGCTCCTATAGATCCTAAACTAAATATTCAGTTCTCTGTAAAAGATAAGGCTGCAGTAAACGAAGAACTTTTAGTTAGTGCTACAGAAAATGCAAAACGAAAAGCAGATATTCTTACAAAAGCATCAGGAGTTACTCTTGGTGATTTAATCAGCATCGATTATAATTGGGGTGAACTTCATCTTTATTCTCCAACAAGATATGATATGGAAGATAGATGCATGGTAATGGCGGAATCATGTTCTCCAGATATTGAGCCAGATGATATTGATGTCAGTGATACAGTATCTTTTGTCTGGGAGATTAAGTGATGAATGGGCGTGATAGATGATACTTATGAATTAAAAAAAGAAGGTATTAAGGAGGAAAAAACATGTCGTTTCAAACACCACTCACTATATATGAAGTAATACAAGGCATCCATTCTAAGAAGTATTTATTACCTTCCATTCAAAGAGAATTTGTATGGAGTCCAGAGCAGATAAAAATGCTATTTGACAGTTTGATGAGGGATTATCCAATAAATTCATTTTTATTTTGGAAGGTTCCTAAAGAAAAGGCTTCTGAATTTAAGTTCTATGAGTTCCTTAGAGATTACCATCAAAAAGACAACCGCCATAATCCTAAGGCAGATATAAATGGAAGTGATGATGTGATGGCTGTGCTTGATGGACAGCAGAGATTAACATCTTTGTACATAGCACTTAAAGGAACTTATGCTAATAAAATAGCTTATAAAAAATGGGACAATCCATTAGCTTATCCAAAGAAGAAATTATATATTAACTTACTAGGATTACCTGAAGATATATCATATGAATATGAATTTGAATTTCTTACAGATTCAGAAGCCAAAAAGAATGATGAGAATCACCACTGGTTTCCAGTTGGGAAAATGCTTGATTTAAAAGAACAGTATGATGTAATGAACTACATGATTGAAGCTGGCCTATCCTCTAATCCTGATAAAGAGAAGGCTAAATATGCAAATAGGGTACTTTATAAGCTCCATTCAGTAATTCATGTAAATAAAATAATAAGTTATTATCTTGAACAAAGTACAGAGCTTGATAAGGTTCTTAATATCTTTATTCGTGTAAACAGTGGAGGCACAACATTAAGTTACTCAGACTTACTTCTATCTTTTGCCACAGCTCAATGGGAGACAAGAGATGCACGTGAGGAAATAAATGAGCTTGTTGATGAAATAAATCAAATAGGCAGGGGTTTTAATATTAGTAAGGATATTGTGTTAAAAGCATGCCTTGTGCTTTGTGACATTCCAGATATTTCATTTAAGGTAGATAATTTTAACCGTACTAACATGCTATTAATTGAGAAACAATGGGACAATATTACAAAGGCTATCCGTGATGCACTTACGCTAATTAGNAGTTTTGGTTTTAGTAGAGAAAATATAACATCTAATAACTTAATTATTCCTATAGCTTATTATCTAAAGACAATAGGGCTGCCTAATAACTTTGAAACTTCTACATCCAGAGTTGTAGATAGAAAAAATATCAAGTTATGGTTTGTGTCAGCATTATTGAAAAGAGTATTTAGTTTTGCACCAGATGGAGTATTAAAACCTGTTAGAGAAATAATTAAAAATCAATCAGCTAGTGGATTCCCTTTAGATGCAATTTTTACTCACTTTAAAGGAACAAATCGTGCATTGCAGTTTACAGATGATGATATCAGCAATCTTCTTTACTCCAAGTATGGTCATGGGGATACTTTAGTTATACTTTCAATCTTATACCCTTGGGCAGACTTAAGACATAACTTCCATGTTGACCATATGTTCCCTAAGAGTGAGTTTACAGCGAAGAGATTGAAAGCTAAGGGTGTTCCTGATAATAAAATAGATGATTTTATAGCAAATTATAACTATATCGGTAATCTGCAGCTACTTGAAGAGATCCCCAACATTGAGAAGAAAGCAATGGACTTCGATAAGTGGTTGAGTGAAAAAGTTCCTGCTGGAGAGTTAGCAGATTATAAGAAAAAACATTATGTTCCTAATGTAAGTCTTGATTTTAGCAATTTTGATGTATTCCTTGAGGAACGTGAAAACTTATTAATTCAGAAATTGAGTTCGGAACTAAGAAAATAGGTATTTGCGTAATTTAATTAACAACTATATTAATACAATTAGTATCAAATAAAATAAATATAATTTATATAACATGCAGTATATAAATAGGAATTTGAACGGAGGGATTACATGGTAAATAAAACAGATGCCATTGAGATAATAACATATGCTGAAGAAAATGGAATTAACATTTGGATAGATGGTGGTTGGGGAGTAGATGCGCTATTAGAAGAAGAAACAAGGACACACAACGATATTGATTTATTTGTGGAAGAAAGTAATTGTAAAAGGTTTATTGAAATATTAAAAGAAAAAGGCTTTGCTGAAGTTATCGAAGCATATACCACCACATCTCACACGGTTTGGAAGGACACTAAAGGTAGAATAATTGATCTTCATATATTTAAATTCAACGAACAAGGATACATTGTTTTTGAGGGAGAAGCATATCCTCCAGAAGTCTTTAGCGGCATTGGGAAAATAGGTGATAAAACGGTAAGATGTATTGATGCTGAAAATCAAGTATTGTTTCATCTGGGCTATGAGTATGATGCAAATGATATGCATGATGTAAAACTATTGTGTGAAAGGTTTGATATTCCTGTTCCGAGTGAATACAAGTAACTAACAAATTCCAATCTATTGATAAGATTGTATGGAGCATTTGTAATTGTAGCTTAAAATTTAGTTAGAACTTGACTTTAAGGATTTATTATAACATTACTATACATCAATAAAATGATGGAGGTAATGTTAATGACAGATAAAGAAAAAGAGAATATAATTACTCTACGTAAAATGGGAGTAGGTTATCGAGCAATAGCAACTGCTTTGGGTCTATCTAGGGATTTGGTACGTAATTATTGTAAATCAAAAGGATTAGACGGGTATGGTAATGATATATATAAAAGACATGAAGAAGGAACTATAGAGGAAGAAAACAAAATAAAATGCAAGAATTGTGGTGCACCAGTTAAACAGCCTAAAACTGGAAGACGTAAAATTTATTGTTCACCAGAGTGCAAAAAGGAATGGAACAAGAATCATCATATAAAATATTCGCATATATGTCTTTATTGTGGGAAAGACTTTGAGAGTGATGCTTCAAAAGCAAGTTTCTGTAGCCATAAATGTTATATTCGATCTAGGTTCTGGAGAGAGGAAGATATAAAAATGGTGGTTGAATACTTAGAAAAAGAAGAACCTATTCCAAATGCACCTGGGTGGATAAAAGATTTAGTGAATGGCAAAAGCATAAAAGATGAATGAAAATATTCATTATTTAAACTTATTATCAAAACCCCGTCCCCCTTTTTACAGTATCCCCTCGAGGATAGGATACGCTAAATCGTATCTAGGGGGATAATAAACTGCTGAATTATATAGGAATAAGGTAATGACGCACGTTGAGTGTGTTGTGTTGATAGAGAAGGAATAGGTTGAAATAGCTAGGTTGAAGGCATTTTGGGTAAATATGTATGTGTGTTTTATGTTCTCTTAGTTAGTATGAGGGAACATATTTTATTTAGGGGGTCTATTGTGTACGCAAAAAGGGGAGTAGTAGCATAAGCTATATTTACAGAAGGTACTAAGGAAGCAGTTTTTACTTTATTTGGGACAAGATTTCATATGACAAAAATTTAAACTTTGAAGAAAGAATCAAAAACATTGAAGAAAAAATGAAATAACATAGAGCCGCATATGTCACTCAGAGAAAAATAAGTCTTAAATAGCATGGAAAGAAGGGTTTCCAGACTTTGAGTAAGTATTGCTGATGAATAGAAGCCTTGTTTTTTATCTGCTATTTAGGACTTATAGAGAAAGAACTTGAGATTATTAAACGGACTAGTCGCTACCTTCCACTTGAATAACTATCTGCCTAATAATATAATCAGATGGTAGAAATGTTTTCCAAGGTGCAATTGTTTTCTTAAGGTTAATGAAATAATTTAAATTAGTCGGTATTGGAGGAGTGTTGAATGAACTTTGTAAACCCACCAGCAGATTCATCTCAATATGTCACTCATAAAACATTTTACAGCCAAATATTAAATCATGAAATTTGCTATAATATCTATTTTTCGAATAGGGGGTTAATTAAGAGGTGAATATGATATGAGCGTATGCACATTTATTGCAGCTAATTGTCCTCTAGATGAGGTAAAACCATCAAAAGAATATCCATTGATGATAAATGTTGACACAAGATCAGTTTTTGACGGTGATGCTGATGATAAATTCTCTCTGTATGAGTTTATGGAGGTAACTGACTATACAGATAAAACGTATGGTGTCTACTTAGAGTGGGCTTACTATACTGAAGGCAGTGCAAAATTGATTCTAAAGTATATTGAAGAAACTCTTAGATACACAGCTACTGTAGAAGTGTGGCACGTGTGTTTACATGGTGGTTTCTATAAATATGATGAGAGGCCTATTATATATAGGAAAACTCTTCATTTTCATGAAGTGGTTCCGGAAGATATACGAGAAATTGATAATGCTGAGATTTGGGAAAATGCCAATTCTATTAGACCAATACACTATTGCCTGAAAATATTAAAGTGATAATGAATTTTATAGAATACTGTAACCATATACTTTGAAAGCGATAAAAAACGGTTGACATGAATGTACTCAGATATCAATAGTGACCACTCAAGCTATGTGGAGGCGATACACTGCTTGTGGAGTAGCGATGTGACTGGAAAAACAAATGTACATCTCATGTCAGTAATATCCAAGAAGGTAGCGCAGAGAAGTTTGATGGGAGCAAGTTACGACTGAGTGCTTGGTAGAGATATAAAAAGCAAATTGCAGAGTTTGAGATAGGAATAGCTGAATGTATATGGTGTAAGTATATTTGAGACAATAGATATATAACCCGCTTTGAGGAAAGCGGGATTTTTACGTCTGCCCGGCATGGGCAACAGCATGGTGGTAAACGTCCACCACTATCTTGGGAGTAGGATCCATTAGATGAGGGCAAGGGTGCCACGGTGATGTAGAATCAGAAGTAAGCCTAAAGTAAAATCTGGAACAGACTAACAGTATGGAAAGTGAAAGAAACATATGAAAAGGTAAAGCAAATATGGGAACATATGGAGTTGGTGAACAATCAATTGAAGATTTAAAAATGAACCTAATCAATAATTTATACAAAATCTGGAATAGTATGTCATCATGTAGATATTTCTCCAAACTTGTAAACGCAGAAGTAATACCTAAGAAAAACGGAGGAACACATATCCTAGGAATACTAACAGTAGAAGATAGGATTGCCGAAATGGTAGCTAAATGTACTTTGAATCTTGCATTGAGCCGATATTTTATTATGATTCCTATGGAAATAGACAGAATAAATTAGCAATATAAGTTCCTACACTATGTATTTGATGATTTCATGAGACTGGAGTTCCCTACAATATATTAGCAAGATTTGTAGAGTATACAAAACCGTATGTAGGTGTAGTGTGAGAGGAGAGATTAAATTTCTCCTACCTCATGATAATTATGCCTTATTGTGATAGGCTGTAACAGATGATTTAGAAAAAATGCGAATTTTGTAAAAAACAAAATTATCCCTTGTATATTACGTTACGTAATGTGGTTTAATATAAATTAAGGAGGAATTGGTATGCAAAAAGAAAAAATATTTCCTATAGGAGAAATTGCAAAGCTAACAGGAGTTACCATTCGGACTTTACAGTATTACGATAATATTGGCTTAGTGCCAGTAAAGAGAGATAATTCAAGCGGAAGAAGATATTACAGAGAGGCTGATTTAACAAGACTTCAACAGGTTCTTTTTTACAAATCTTTGGGATTACAGATAGAGGACATAAAAAATCTTCTTGTTGAAACTATTACACCAGAGCAGATTAGCAATGTTTTAAGAAAGCAATTGGATATTTTCTATTACAAGTTAAATGATTTAAAGAGTAGTATAGCCCTTATTGAAGCAAGTTTGATTAGCTTAGAAGAAAATAAATGTATACCTTGGGGGAATTTGATTCAGCTTATGATTTCCTTAAATAAGGAAACTATCTTTGAATATAAAAATATTGAATATGATAAAAATACTGAAAATATTTTTATGAAACACTATAAGGACAGCGAAACTATTTTGGAGATGTATTGGGATTGGAAATCACTTATACTAGAAGCTGTAACCCATATATTAAATGATATTAAACCTGAAAGTGATCAAGGTCAGATATTTGCAGGAAAATGGCTAAATATGATTACTATAATTACTAATGGAAATGAGGAACTGTTAGAAGCTCATAGGACATCTTATAAAAATAGAGCTCAATGGCCAGAGGAGGATCGGAGATTAATTGAGTTTACAGATGATTTTATAGATAAAGCTACAAAGATATATTTAACTAATAAGGATGATAAAGATTGGGAGAGATTAAAATGATTGAAATTAAGAATTTGACAAAAAAATTTAGAGATAAAATAGCTGTTGATAATTTGTCATTAATTGTTCGACCAGGAGTAGTAACAGGATTTTTAGGTCCTAATGGAGCTGGAAAGTCTACAACTTTGAAAATGATAATAGGATTAATTAACCCAACTCAAGGAGAAGTAAAAATTGATGGTAAAAACTATAAGGATTTAATAAGACCTATTTCAAAAATTGGTGCATTAATTGACGGAGATGCGGTGAATCCAAAATTTACAGCTAAACAACATTTAGAATTGATTGCTACAGCAAGTGGCATATCTATTGGGCGAGTTGAAGAGATGCTTAAGATGGTAGGATTAGAAAAGGTAAAAAATAAACAAATTGGAGAATTTTCATTGGGAATGAAGCAACGCTTGGGAATAGCAACTGCTTTGTTAGGAGACCCAAAAACGGTAATATTAGATGAGCCTTTTAACGGTCTAGATGTAGATGGTATTCACTGGTTAAGGGGTTTGACAAAAGAATTGGCTGAACAAGGAAAGGCAGTATTGGTTTCAAGTCATCTGATGAGTGAGATACAAGCCATTGCTGAAAGAATTGTTGTATTAGCACAAGGTAAATTAATTGCGGATATGACCATGGAAGAAATGACTAATAAAAGTCTGAGCACATATATGAAAGTTAATAGTGAAAATAATAGAAAATTCAAATCCTTATTAGAGAAAGAGGGTGCTTTGATTCAATCTATGAATGATGAGGAACTGCATGTTCACAAATTAGATATGAAACAAATAGGAATTATTGCAAGGAATAATAATTTAGCAATATATGAATTAACAAAGATTCAGCCATCATTGGAAGAGCTATTTATAGAACTGACTGAAGGTAAAGCTGACTATGTATCCAATGTAGAATCAAAGGAAAGAAAGGGCGATAGACAATGAGAAACTTAATTAGATCGGAATTCAAAAAAATATTTTTTCTAAAATCTTCAAGAATTTATATATTGACTTTAATAGTATTAAGTCTAGTATTAGGACTAATATTTTCTCTAACGACAAATGTAACTCAAGGGAAAGCAATTACAGACTTATCTTCAATGGATGTGCTTTCGGCTAATATGTTAGGCGTAGATTTAGCTAATATCATGCTTATTATTTTTACTGCTATATCCATTTCAAAGGAGTTTTCAACAAAGCTTATTAATGTTTCCTTGGTAATAACGCCTAATAGAAAGAAATTCTTTCTAGGTAAGATAATTACTTTTTTTCTATTGTCTACAGCAATAAGTATAATTGTAGTAATATTAGCCTATTTAGCCAGTCAGTTGATTTTAACAGTTAATGATATGCCTAGAGTTACTCTTCAAGATTTAGCAGTAAGACAATTTATTTTAGGAGTTATGACTATGCCTATATTTTATGCTATTATAACAGTAGCAGCTGTATTCTTATTTAATAGTGGTGCAGGAGCTATTACCTTTTCATTAGGTGTTATGGCTTTACCTGCTCTTATTAAAATGTTTTCTAATTCTATACAGAGGACATTACTTCCAGTGTTTCCTCAATCAGCTATACACAGTTTAGCAGGTGTAGTAAAAAAAGGCTCTGGTGAATCATTGGGAACAATTGCAAGTATGTGCCTATTGTTAGCCTGGATTATAATGACTTCACTTGCGGCTAATGCAAAGTTTCAAAAACAAGATATTTAGTTAATAAAGTATTTGCATAATTGTATTTCAATGTACTATAATCAATAAATGAAAAAGAGTGGATAGGCTATACTAAATAGGACAAATATGCTTCATATAGAAAAAGATTGGGATAATATTACAAAAGCCATAAGAGATGCAGTAAAATTAGTCTCAAGTTTTGGCTTTAGTAGAGAGAATATAACCTCAAATAATCTAATTATTCCTATTGCATACTACTTGAAACATATTGGGCTTCCAAATAATTTTGAAACCTCTAATTCTTATATTGAAGATAGGAAGAAGATAAAAAAATGGTTTACTCTTTCACTACTAAAACGTGTATTTAGCTTTATGCTAGATGGTGTGCTAAAACCAGTTCGAAGCATTATAAAAAATAGCTCTAATGGCTTTCCACTTAAAGAAATTGTGGAATATTTTAAAGGAACAAATAGACATTAATTTTTACCGATGATGACATTATCAATTTACTTAGTTCAAAATATGGTCAAGGAGACACTCTTGTTATACTATCAATACTATATCCATGGGCAGATTTACGTAATAATTTTCAAATTTTCATATTGATCATATCTTTCCAAAGAGTACATTTACAGTAAATAAATTATTAAAGAAAGGTGTTCCCGATGACAAGATAGATGAGTTTATAGAAAAAAGAAATTATCTTGGAAATCTTCAGTTGCTTGAAGGAATACCAAATATGGAGAAGAATAATATGGACTTTGATCTTTGGCTTAAGGATTTTATTCCTTCAACTATAATGAAAGAATACAAAAGGAAACATTACATACCAGATGTTGACCTAAGCATTGCAAACTTTGATGTATTTCTGAAAGAACGAGAATCACTTTTATTCGAAGCATTGTCTAGAGAATTAAAGATTTAGATGCCTAGACAAGCAGCGGAGTGATAATTGTAGGAGAGTGGAATCTGATTTTTAATAAAATTGTTGTAATGAGCTGGAGTTAATCAAAATTAGAGCTAATATAAAAAAATATGTTTCGAAGACCTATAAAAACACTTACAGAATATATTATAATAAGGATGTTATTAATACTAATTTAAGGGAAGTTAGTTTCAAGAATATATAAAGGGGGGGTACTAATACGCAAAACCCCCTATTTCTGCGTATTTATATCATCTCTCTGCCACAACCCACGTTGAGACGGTGGTATTGATGTCAAGGGTATAAAAATAAGGTGTATTAAAACATTGATAAATCAAGGGTTTCCAAGTGTAGTTAGTTTTTCTGGATTATTTTCTAGAGCTGATAATGCTGGGAAA
>JGI24709J26583_10001493_pt1 | contig 19747 bp, 16 predicted proteins | sample BioPla2DNA1_FD_26583 | JGI IMG/M metagenome (IMG submission 26583) | reverse complement strand
TTTTTATATGTAAGTTGAAATATTGTAAAGATGGCTGATAAGAATCAATTAAAGGAAATAAATAAGCGCAGAACATTCGCTATTATTTCTCACCCTGATGCTGGTAAGACCACTATCACTGAAAAAGTACTGTTATTCGGTAGCGTAATTCAAAGAGCAGGTGAAGTTAAAGCTCGCGGATCAACCGGTACCTTTGCCAGTTCAGACTGGATGGACATGGAAAAAGAGCGTGGTATTTCTGTATCCACATCTGTAATGCAGTTCCCATATAATGACTGTATCGTAAACCTGCTTGATACACCAGGCCACGAAGACTTCTCTGAAGATACCTATCGTGTGTTAACAGCAGTTGACTCATGCCTAATGGTAATTGATGCAGCAAAGGGTGTTGAGGATCGTACACGTAAGTTAATGGAAGTAACACGTCTTCGTACCACTCCTATTTTAACTTTCATGAACAAGTTAGACCGTGAAACACGAGACCCACTTGATCTGTTAGATGAAGTTGAAAAGGAANTGAATATTCTTTGTGCACCTATTACCTGGCCTATTGGCTCTGGCAAATCATTTAGAGGTGTTTACCACCTGTTAAATGATGAAGTGCTTTTATATCATTCAGGCGAAGGCTACCACATCCAGAAGGCAAAGACCATTAAAGGTCTTGATAACCCTGAGCTTAACGAAGTTTTAGGCGAGGATGAGGCAAATCAGCTTCGTGATGATATCGAGCTTGTAAAAGGTGCATCAAACGAGTTTGATTTAGAGCTGTTCCGAGATGGCAAGTTAACACCAGTATTCTTTGGTACCGCTTTAGGTAACTTTGGTGTGGACTGCATGTTAGACGGTCTGACACAGTGGGCTCCAACTCCATTATCTCGTGTAGCTGATGAGCGCGAGGTTGTTGCAACTGAAGACAAGTTAACAGGCTTTATCTTTAAGATCCAGGCAAACATGGATCCTAAGCATCATGACCGTATCGCCTTTATGAGAATCGTATCAGGCGCATACCGTAAGGGCATGAAGCTTTATAACGTAAGATTAGGCCGTGAAATGATTGTATCTGATGCTGTTACCTTCTTAGCAGGTGAGCGCGAACAGGCTCAGACTGCAGTAGCAGGTGATATTATCGGTCTTCACAATCATGGTACTATGCGTATTGGTGACACCTTCTCTGAAGGTGAAAAAGTTCATTTCAATGGTATTCCAAACTTCGCACCTGAATTATTCAGACGCATCCATTTAAATGACCCATTAAAGCAGAAGCAGCTTCTAAAGGGCTTAATGCAGCTATCTGAAGAAGGTGCTGTACAGGTATTCAGACCAATCATCAATAACGATCTGATTGTAGGTGCTGTTGGTGTGCTACAGTTTGACGTGGTTGTTTCAAGATTGAAGCATGAATACAACGTAGATGCCAAGTATGAGGCTGTATCAGTAACTACAGCCCGCTGGTTGACATCAGATGATGCTAAGGCAATTGAGGAAATCAAGAACAAGGTTCCTCAGTCAATTGCTTTAGACGGTGGAGAAAACCTGACCTTCCTTGCTACCTCAGGTGTAAACTTAAGCTTAAATATGGAACGATATCCAAAGGTTAAGTTCAGCGCCACAAGAGAGCACTAATCATACTGATAAGACCATACAGCTTAGTATGGTCTTATCCTGCAATGATTTAAAAAATAAATCCTGTCTTTAAAAAAGTAATGCTATTCTAGTAGTTATCTTTATCAGTCCTTGCTAAGAAATTAGTAACAGGAGACATTATGCTTGTAGATGCTCATATACATGTAGGTATGTTTAAAGACATCAAAAGTGTACTTTTATGCGCACAAGATAATAACATTGTGCCTGTCTGCGTCAGCACTTCTTTAGAAGAGGGTAAGGATCTTTTATCATCATTAAAAGAGAGCTCTTTAAAGGTACCGGTATTTTTAGGAATACATCCATGGTATATGCAAAAGCATGGTTTTGATGAGGAGCTTTTAGACTCTTTAATAAAAGATACCAATGTCAAAGGCATAGGCGAGTGCGGACTTGATAATAAGATAGATATCCCTTTACATGAGCAGATCGATTTATTATCTTTGCAGCTTGATTATGCTGCAATGCATAATCTTCCGGTAAATCTGCATATACGCGGGTATCATGGAGATTTGCACAGGGTATTAAAGCAGTATCAGGGAAGGTTACGGGGAATTATTCATAACACCACCTTCTCATATGATGTCTGCAGAAAATATCTTGATTCAGGATTTTTATTATCTGTAGGACATCATTTAACCTATATGCAAAAGAAGCTTACAGATGTGCTTTTAAAAGTCGGTTTAGATAACTTATTGTTAGAGACTGACTTTGATTATGAGTATACAGGTGAGTTTGATCCAACATTGCTCAAAAGCGAGTATGAGTGCCTAAGTATGCTGTTTCAGCATAAAATAGAAAGTATTGAAACAGTTTTATATAATAACCTCAAAGACTTATTAGGAAACATTAAATGAGCTTAGTTTATATTGTTAAAAAAGACAAAGAATTTAACTCTGACAGCGCAGTTGAAAAAGTAGCAGCACAAACAGGTTTAACTCTAAATATTCTTTCAAAAAAAGAGTTACAAGGCCATGTTGGCGTTTTATGTAAAACAGATAATGACAATGCTCATGAGCTTTGCAAAAAAGCTGTTTTAGATAATAAGTTTGACTTTGATGTATGGGCAAACAAGAGTTTCCCAACCTTAAAAAAGAAAGGTCAGGTATGCCTTGATATGGATATGACCTCTGTACAGATTGAGGGTATCGATGAGATTGCAAGACGTCTGAATGTTTTTGATAAGGTATCTGAAATCACCTCAAAGGCAATGNATGGCGGTCTTGATTTTGCTCAGTCTCTGACACTACGTGTATCAATGCTAAAAGATGGCGATGCCTCTGTAATTGAAGATGTAAAAAAGATCATGACAGAAACTGACGGTCTTGATGTTTTGATGAAGACTGTAAGTGATAACGGCTGGGTTAAAGGTATCTGCTCTGGCGGTTTTGAGCAGTTAATCTGCGTGCTTGAGAAGAAGTATAATCTTGATATGGTGTGTGCAAACTCATTAGAGATTAAAGATGGCAGATTAACAGGTAAGGTTGATAAGCGTATCGTTGATGCTGCTGTAAAACGCGAAGGCGTTTTTGAGCTTCAGAAAAAGGCTGGTATCGATCAAGATCAGATAATTGTCTTAGGCGATGGTGCAAACGATCTGAAAATGATTGAGGTTGCAGCTTTAGGTATTGCTTATCATGCAAAGCCTTTAGTACAGCAGACAGCTCCATTCAGCATCAATTACTCAGATTTGACTGCTGTGGCTTTATTATTAGAGATGATGTCTTAATATGGCAAAAACTAAAAGTATTTATGTATGTTCAGCATGTGGTGCTAAGTATTCACGCTGGCAGGGTATATGCTATGAGTGCGGGGAGGCTGGTACCATTTCAGAAACATTAGTAGATACTGCGCCTAATGCAGGAGCAAAAGCTGCAGCTCGTGCCTTATCAGGCTTTGCAGGAGCTACAGGCTCTGGTATCTATAATCTGTCAAATGTTGATCTGACTAAAAAGACCCGTTTAAGTTCAGGCTTTAGTGAGTTTGACAGAGTATTAGGCGGNGGCATCGTCTGCGGTGCCGTAGTTTTAATCGGCGGCAATCCAGGTGCCGGTAAATCCACACTGCTTTTACAGACTGTAGCAAAGCTTAGTGAAAACCATAAGGTTTTATATGTTACAGGTGAGGAATCACTGCAGCAGGTTGCTCTAAGGGCAAGTCGNCTGCATCTTAATACTGCAAATGTAAGAATTGCAGCTGAAACCTCTATTGATAATATCTGTGCCATGGCTACAGCTGAAAAGCCTGAGGTTTTAATTGTTGACTCAATTCAGGTTATGCATGTAACAGGAATTGAATCTGCTCCTGGCTCTGTAAGCCAGGTAAGAGAATCAGCAGGTGCCTTAACACAGTTTGCCAAGCGCTCAGGTGTGAGTGTCTTTATGGTAGGCCATGTAACTAAAGATGGCACCCTTGCAGGTCCTAAAATACTAGAGCATTGCGTTGACTGCTCGGTAATTTTAGAGGCAGGTAATGATGTACGTTATCGTACCTTGCGCTGCCAGAAGAATCGTTTTGGCGCTGTAAATGAGATTGGCGTTTTTTCCATGACTGATCAGGGCCTAAAGGAAGTTAAAAACCCTAGTGCCATCTTTTTAAACAGACAGGAGACAGTAGCTCCAGGCTCTCTTGCTATGGTTACCTGGGAGGGCACAAGACCTCTTCTTGTGGAGCTTCAGGCCTTAGTAGATATCTCACTGTTTTCAAATCCACGTCGTTTATCTTTAGGTACCGATCAGAACAGACTGTCTATGCTTTTATCAGTACTGCATCGTCATGCTGATTTCTCATTAGGTGATCAGGATGTCTTTGTAAACGTCGTTGGTGGTGTCAAGGTAGAGGATACCTCATCTGATGTACCACTATGTCTTGCACTAATGTCATCATTTAGAAATTCACCAATAGATAAGGGCACTATTGCTTTTGGTGAGGTTGGTTTAACCGGAGAAATCCGTCCTGTAGCCTATGGACAGGAGCGTATTGGTGAGGCTATTAAGCANGGNTTTAGACGCCTTATCGTCCCATATGATAATGCCCCACGCAGTAAATCAAATAACGGCGTTCAGATAATACCCGTACGCCGTGTTACTGATTTAATTAACGTGTTCTAAGCCTGTGACACGATAGTATGAACGAGGCGCAGTGAGATTATAAGTCTGTCCTCGTTTTTAAATCTCATCTCAAGACACTTACCGATATTAGAGAGATCTTTTTGCAGAGTCTTCATCTTAGCTTCGTTTAAATCCTCAGCATATTTATCGATAAATCTCATCAGATATTCTGTAGTCTGTTCAATGCGTGGCATGGTTCTTTGTGCAATGGATAGTGATCTGCCTGAAGCATTCTCGATTAGCTCAATGATCTTTGGATATAAATCAAAATGACCGTGAGATAAGTAATCTGTAAGATGCTCACAGAAGGTGGTTACATCCTCATATGATGGATAGCAGACATCGTTCTGATTAGAGCTTCTTGATAAAGAAATGCTTAAGATCTTCATATATAGGAGAACTAATTCTTGACGTGCCTTGATCATGTCGTTGATCCAGCTGTATCTGCTGTCAACGTCCTGAAGCTTTGTATTAAAAGATTTACCAAATTGCGAATTAGTCATAATCGCCTCCTATATTCTTTTATTAAAATTTAACACAAATAGTGGGCCCTTTGGTGTTACAAACATCAAAGAATAGTTAATAAATATAAGAATTTACGGAAAAGTTGCGCACGGTCGCAACAAATTGGATTTGATATGAAGTGAATGATGTGGAGACTAAAACCGCCACATAAGTGGCGGTATTAAATTATCTTTTGGCAATCAGGTTATTCTGATACAACTCTTTCTTGTACTTCTTTACAGTTGCTGCAAAGGCTTTACGTGCCTTAGCGTTAACCTCATATGATCTGTTATCAAGATTGATACGCATAGGGTTTACAGGTCTTCCGTTTACGCGGACTTCATAGTGCAGGTGAGGACCTGTTGAAATACCGGTATTACCAGAGCGAGCGATGATTGCGCCTTGTTTAACTCTCTGACCTGGTCTTACATTAAGCTTTGATAAGTGCATGTAAACTGTTGACAGACCGCCTGAGTGACGTACAACGATGTAGTAACCTGCTGATCTTGAGTAGGTTGCCTTATCAATAATACCGTCGCCTGGAGCTGTAATCGGTGTACCTACAGGTAAACCAAAATCAACACCGTTATGAGGTCTTACGCAACCTGTAACAGGGTGAAGTCTGCTTGGGTTAAATTTTGATGTCACTCTTACACGAGAGCGGAATGGGAAACGTACGAAAGTTGAACGTGTTGTATTTAAGCCACGCTCATCATAGTACTTGCCATCAGCTGTGTTTAAGTAGCTTGATACACGTCCGCCACGAGCAAGGTTAAATTCAACTGCGCAAATCTTTCCCTTGCCCTGAGCCTGAGTAAAGAGAATACGCATGGTGTCGCCTGCCCGGATATTACGTGAGAACTGGATCTTGCCTTTGAACATCTGCAGGATCTTGTTAATCTCAGAGTAGGTGATACCTGCTTTGTTAGCAGCCTGTGAGAAGGTCTGACCTTTACCGATTGTTACAAGCACAAGTCTGCCACGCTTTGAGGCTAACATCTCTTTTGGAGTCTGGTTGTCAGTTGCAGCAGGAGCTGTAACCTTAGGAGTTTCTGTCTTTACTGTGCCTGGAGTTGCAGCAAGTGCTTTTGCCTTGTCTACAGCATCATCATCCATTGCAAATGAGCCAATCTTTTCTCTTATAAAGCTGTAATCGCCTGCATCATTTGCCTTATAGAAACGTAGCTGTTCAGTCTTTGAAATAGGCTTTATGAATACTAAAAGCTCACCGTCACCGCCAACTAGGAATGAAACCTTGTCGCCAATGCTTAGATTGTTAATCTTTACATTTGCTTTCTTACTTGCATCAACAATAGACATTAAAGTTGCAGCTGGGATATTCAGATCTTTAAATAAAGATGAGATGTTATCGCCACGCTGTACACTTTCTGTAAGCCATTTAGCACCGGCTATCTTTGCTGACGGATCTTTATCAACCTTCTGAGCAAGAGCTGATACTTGCTTGTCAAGCTGATCGTCCTCATCAGCTAAATCAACATCAGCTAAAGTGTCATCATAGTTTTCAAGCCGGTCTTTTTTAGTATCAGCAGAGGAGGAAATACCGAAAATCTGAGCAAGTGATGAGGTATCATCGATAGCGTCATCGTTGGTATTGTTAAATGCAAAAAAAGCTGAATGAGTACCTGATGTTTCTTCAGACTCATCTAGAGGGGCTAATTTAGAGGTAACAAATGACATAGCAAGGGCCAGCACAAATGTGGTTAAAATTGCCTTGTTATGTTTTTGTGATAAGGGGCCTTTCCAGTGAGCAGTTCCTAAGGCTTCCTTGGAAATATAATCTTCTGAAATCATCGTTGTGTTTGGGTCGAAGTAATAACTATTTGAATTAGACATTTCCACAATATAATACCCCTGTGATGCTATTGATAGCTCATAGTCGGCTTGCGGTAGTTAAGACTTCTTTTTGTAAATAATAATCTTTGTCTGTATTTTTATAATTAGCTTTAGTATACACTATAAGAATGTATTTGACTTTTTTTATCACTGCATTTTATTACCTTTTTCGTACTTTTTTTGAGGTTGCGCATGATTTTCGGTGAAAAGTTCTTTTCAATGCTTAAAAAACTCTCTCCATGGCGTCAGAGTCTCTTTGCTTTGGTGTTAGCCCAAAGACAATATCCAAACTATGCGCTATGGTGCGAGGTAAATCAAGTGAAGGGGGGAGTAAAGGCTTATTCTAAGGCTTTAGAGACTCTCTGGACTTTTCATAAGGACAAGTTTAACACCATAGATTTAGAAAAAACTTTGGAAGAATTAGAGCCTTACCTTTTAGATGATGAGAAAAACGATCTCTCTGTAGGTGATTTATTCTCCTTAGATGCAACTATCGCCTTATCTGCATCCATGCTTGCAATTATCCTTCATGAAGGTGAAGAAGCAGAAATGGCAAGTCGTGCCTCTTTAAGTGGTGTGGTTCGTAAAATCGAGCAGGAGCATGATGTTGATCTTTCAGATGAAGAGTTAAGACAGATGGAAGCTGTTGATGATGAGGTAAACTTCCAGGTAAATCTGCTTGAAATGTTAACCGACAACCCAAGAAGTATCGAGCTTACATCCAAGCTTGAAAAGATTGCCTATAACGATGGTGTAAGCAATATCGGCCTGTCACTTGATGATTAGGTAAAATCCTTCTTTTAATATAAATATGCAAGAGTCTTTCTCTTGCTTATTTATACATTCCTTCAAGAATTAAAATCACGCCAGATAGAATAGATACGCAGGAGAAGACAATCTTTACCTTCTTGACCGGCATCTTGATTAGAAGTGTGGTTCCTAAAAAGGCACCTGAAAAGGCTGCCACAATCATCACTGGAAGCCAGTTCCACTGAATTGAGGTTAGAGCACCTACTGTAAAGGCACCTACTGCATTCCAGATTGTAGCCACAAAGATCATGGTATGCATGATGGCTCTTTTAAGCTCAAGACCGAAAATACCAACTAATGATAGTGTTGCAAATAAGCCTGCACCAGATGAGAGTGAGCCTGAGAACATACCGATACAGAACAGGGCAATTGCACCTAGGATTGTTCTTTTTAAAGAGCGGTTCTCAAGATTTGTTGTACCAAATTCCTTTTTAAAAAAGGTATAGATACCTGATGCTATGGTAATGAAGCCCAAAACAATTTGAGCAATATCTGATGGAACTGAAATGATAATAACCGAGCCTAATACTACTGCAGGACATCCTACAAGTATCATCAGTGCACATACGGCTTTATCAAATGAAATAGATTTGTTGATCCCTTTTTTTGAAATTGCACCGATACCTAAAAATACTACAGCTACTTTGTGAGTACCAAGAGCGGTTGCAAAAGGAAGACCTAACAGAATTAAAAGGGGAAACTGGATGAAGCCAGCGCCTCCACCGGAGACACTGGCAAAGAGATTAGCGATAAAGGTAACTACAAACAATATACTCTGATTGATAATTTCTGCAGCCACCTTTAATCTCCCTTACTTACGGTTTAATGCACGCCATGCGATGTCGTTACGGTAGAACATACCATCAAAGTGGATGTTCTTGATGTGAGCGTATGCCTTCTGACGGGCATCAGCTACATCTTCACCTAAAGCGGTAACACATAGTACACGACCGCCTGAGGTTACGATATCATCACCTGACTGCTTGGTACCAGCCTGGAATACCTTCAGATCATCGCCGGTTTCAAGATCTAAACCTGTGATCTTGTCGCCCTTGCGAGGAGATGCTGGGTAGTTGTCAGCTGCTAGCACGATACCGATAGCAGGACGTGGATCGTATTTGATATTAACGCCTTTTAGACCATCGTTGTCACATGCTTTTAAGCATAGCTCAACTAAATCAGACTGCATACGTAACATGATTGGCTGAGTTTCTGGATCACCAAAACGGCAGTTGAACTCAACTACACGTGGAGCACCATTCTTGTCAATCATTAAGCCTGCGTATAAGAAGCCACGGTATGGGATACCATCTTCTTCCATACCCTTTAGGGTTGGGTTGATGATTTCATCCATAACTCTCTTGTATACAGCATCAGTTACAACAGGAGCTGGTGAGTAAGCACCCATACCGCCTGTGTTTGGACCAGTATCTCCATCGCCTACGCGCTTGTGATCCTGTGAAGTTGCCATAGGAAGAGCATTCTTGGTATCTGACATAACAATGAAAGATGCCTCTTCGCCTTCCATGAACTCTTCAATAACAACTGAAGCTGATGCATCACCAAACTGGTGATCATCTAGCATGTTGTGAACAGCATCGATAGCTTCCTGCTCGGTCATAGCAACTACTACGCCCTTGCCAGCAGCTAAACCATCAGCTTTAATTACGATAGGAGCACCCATCTTCTTGATGTATGCAACAGCATCATCAGTCTTGGTGAATACTTCGTAAGCTGCTGTTGGAATGTTGTGGCGCTTTAGGAAGTTTTTAGTGAAAGACTTTGAACCTTCAAGCTGAGCACCAGCCTTTGATGGTCCGAAAATCTTTAAGCCTTCTTTTTCAAAAGCATCAACTACACCATCAACTAGTGGGGCCTCAGGGCCAACGATGGTAAGACCAATCTGCTCTTTTTTAGCAAAGTCTACTAAACCCTGGATATCACCAACGCTGATATCCACGTTTTCCATCTTGTCCTCATGAGCAGTACCAGGGTTACCTGGTGCTACAAATACTTTTGAAGCTAGTGGTGATTTTGCAGCTCTCCATGCAAGAGCGTGCTCACGACCACCGTTACCGATTACTAAAACCTTCATGTAATTTCCTCTTAGTGACGGAAGTGACGCATTGAAGTGAATACCATTGCAATACCGTGCTCATTAGCTGCATCGATAACTTCCTGGTCGCGGATTGAGCCACCTGGCTGAATGATGCACTTGATGCCTGAAGCTGCTGCTGCATCAACACCATCACGGAATGGGAAGAATGCGTCAGATGCTAGTGCTGCACCCTCTAATGATAACTTAGCATCCTCTGCACGTAGACATGCGATACGAGCTGAGAATACACGGCTTGTCTGACCGCAACCGATACCAAGAGTCTTCTTGTGGTTGGTGTAAACAATTGCGTTTGACTTGGTGAACTTACATACCTTCCAGGCAAACAGTAACTCGTCCATTTCCTCTTCTGTAGGAACACGTTTGGTTACAACCTTCAGATCTTCTTTTTTAACAACTTCCAAATCAGCTTCCTGAACTAGAAGACCGCCGTTTACGCGCTTGAAGTCGCAACGTGGCTGTGCCTTACCTAGAGGACCTGTCTGTAGAAGTCTTACGTTCTTCTTGCGGGCAACCTCAGCTACTGCCTCTGGTGAAATTGATGGAGCTACGATAACCTCGCAGAACTGACGATCAACGATAGCTTTAGCTGTTGCGCCGTCTAGTTCCTTGTTAAATGCAATGATACCGCCAAAAGCTGATTCGCTGTCGCAGTTGAATGCATCTTCATAAGCCTTAGTTAGGTTCTCGCCAAGAGCAACACCACATGGATTTGCGTGCTTTACGATTACGCAGCATGGCTCGTCAAACTGACGTACACACTCGATTGCAGCATCGGTATCAGCGATGTTGTTGTATGATAATTCTTTACCCTGTAACTGAACTGCAGTTGAAATGCCTGAATCATGAGCATCGATATCAGCATAGAAAGCAGCTTTCTGATGTGGGTTCTCACCGTAACGCATGCTCTGTAGCTTAACGTAGTTAAGATTTAGAGTACGTGGTAGAGTAGACTGTGTACCGTCAGAGATACCATAATCAGGTACCTTAGTACCAAAGTAGTTTGCAATAGCGCTGTCATAAGCTGCTGTGTGCTCGTAAGCTGCGATTGCTAAATCAAAACGGGTATTCCAGGTTAATGAACCGTTGTTTGCGTCCATCTCTTCTATAACGCGGCTGTAATCTGAGCTTCTTACTACGATTGCAACGTCACGGTTGTTCTTTGCTGCAGCGCGAACCATGGTAGGACCGCCGATATCGATGTTCTCAATTGCCTTCTCAAGAGGGCAGTCTGGATCAGCTACAGTCTTTACAAATGGGTATAGGTTTACAACAACAAGATCGATAGGCTTGATGTTGTGCTCAGCCATAACTTCTTCATCAATACCGCGACGGCCTAGGATACCACCGTGGATCATTGGGTGAAGAGTTTTAACTCTGCCATCCATCATCTCAGGGAATTTGGTGTAATCTGAAACTTCAACAACCTTAACACCGTTTTCTGCTAAAAGCTTAGCGGTACCGCCAGTTGATAGAATTTCAACGTTACGTTTTTCTAACTCTTTGGCAAATTCAACTACACCTGCTTTATCTGAAACGCTGATTAGCGCACGATTGATAGGACGTAAGAGGGCTTCCATGATTTTGACTATGCTCCATTTAATATTTAAATAGCAAAGGCAATTAAGCCTTTATAAAAAGTGTGTATATTGTATCAATTTATGTGAGTAAAATCGCTAATTTTCACGAAATCTTTGAAAGATTAGAGTAATTTGACATATTAGGATGCGTTTTTTATTGGTGGCATGAAATCTATGCATACCATAATTGACAGAAAGCCTTTAAAATCGCACAAATAAGGTTTTTTCAGGAATTTTTTTTACGATATTTTTCTGAAATGTTAATCTGATAGGTGTTTGTAAATTTACTATAAATCAATAAGATAATGTTTTAAAATCCAAAATGGAGCACATTGGTGGCTTTCTATCAAGGTATTTTAGAAAAAAAATACTTATATTATTTTCTGAAAAATAGCATATACTTAACGCGTTTTTAACGTTAACGGGCTTGATATACTGGCTTTTAGCGTTCCATAAGAATTCCCGGTTACTGCAAAAGCACTAACCTAAATCAGTATTATTTGTTGTTTAATTACTTGGGCTTTTAAGCCTGTTTTTCAAAGGAAATGAAAATTATATGAACAAGTCTGAACTTATCGAGCAAATTGCAAAGCGTTCTGGTCTACCTTTATCAGGTTCACGTATGGCTTTAGATGCATTATTGCAGACTGTAAGTGAAGCTTTAGCATCAGGTGATCGCGTACAATTAGTTGGTTTTGGTACTTTCAAGGTTACTGAGCGTTCAGCACGTGAAGGCCGTAACCCACAGACTGGAGCTGTAATTAACATTCCAGCAAGAAAGACTCCATCATTCACAGCTGGTGCTGAGTTAAAGAAGAGCGTAAACAAGTAATTTTACGTCTTCAGCAAAAAAAGGCCTCATTTAAAAGTGAGGCTTTTTTGTATGAACAACTTTTATTGTAAATGCACAATAAAATGCCCAAAAATTACTAAAAAACTGATAAAATCTAGCTTATAAATCGTTTTTTATGGACAGTAGTTATTAAAAAGAAGTTCACTTTTAAATTTCTTTTTAATGCTTAACAAAGTTAATAAAGGAAATAAATATGGCATTGAGTAATAAGGCTGGCAAAAAAGCCGGTTTTGAAGATCTTGATAACATTCCTCGTTTAATGTCTGCTTATTATTTAAATAAGCCTGATATGGATGATCCAGAGCAGCGTGTTGCTTTTGGTACATCAGGTCACAGAGGCACCTCATTAAATGGTTCATTTACTGAGTCTCACATCGTTGCAATTTCTCAGGCTATTGCAGAGTACCGTCAGAAAGAGGGTATTACTGGTCCTTTATTCATTGGTATGGATACCCACGCTTTATCAGAGGCAGCACTTGCTACCGCTGTTGAAGTTTTAGGTGCTAACGGTGTTGAAGTTCGTGTTGAAAAAGATCACGGCTACACCCCAACTCCATCAATCTCATTTGCAATTTTAAATTACAACAAGGGCAGAACCTCAGGTTTAGCTGATGGTATCGTTATTACCCCTTCACACAACCCACCATCAAACGGCGGTTTCAAGTACAACCCAACTGATGGCGGTCCTGCTGGTACTGAAATTACTTCTGTAATTCAGGATAGAGCAAACGAATTATTAAGAAACGGTCTACAGGGCGTAAAGCGCGTTCCTTATACACAGGCTATCAAGTTATCTAATGTTAAAGAACACGACATGCTAACTCAGTATGTTGAGGCATTAGGCGAGATCATTGACCTTGAGGCTATCTCAAAGTCTGGCATCAAGATGGGCGTTGATCCACTTGGTGGTTCAGGTCTTTTCTACTGGGACAGAATCGCAGACCGTTACAACCTAAACCTAAAGGTTGTAAATTACGCTGTTGATCCTACCTTCTCATTCATGTGCATTGATAGAGACGGCAAGATCCGTATGGACTGCTCAAGCCCATATGCAATGGCAGGTCTAATTGGTCTTAAGGACGATTTTGATATTGCATGGGGTAACGATCCTGACTATGACAGACACGGTATCGTATGCCACAGCGGCTTAATGAACCCAAATCATTATTTATCAGCTGCAATCAACTACATTTATACACACCGTGACAACTGGCCAAAGGATGCAATGGTAGGTAAGACTGTAGTATCTTCAAATCTGATGAACCGTGTAGCTCAGGGCCTTGGCAGAAAAGCTTACGAAGTTCCAGTAGGCTTCAAGTGGTTCGTTCCAGGCTTATTTGACAAGTCATTAGCATTTGGCTGTGAGGAGTCAGCAGGCGCTTCATTCCTACGTAAGGATGGCAGCGTATGGACAACTGATAAAGACGGTATCATCGCTTCATTACTGTCAGCTGAAATGCTTGCAGTAACAGGTAAGGATCCATCAGAGCACTACAACGAGTTAATTGAGAAGTATGGTCGCCCATACTACGATCGTGTTGACGCTCCTGCAAATCCAAGCCAGAAGGCAGCTCTAAAGAAACTGTCACCAAACGACGTTGAGGCAAGCGAGCTTGCTGGCGAGAAGATTGTTGATAAGTTAACCTGTGCTCCTGGTAACGGTGCTGCAATCGGCGGTCTGAAGGTTGTAACAGAGAACGGCTGGTTTGCTGCAAGACCATCAGGCACTGAGAATGTTTATAAGATTTACATGGAAAGTTTCAAGGGCGAGGAGCACTTAAAGCAAATCGAAACTGAAGCTCAGGATATTGTAAACGCAGCTCTGAAAAAAGCCGGTGTTTAATAACCAATAGAAAATAAAGTCTGCAGATGCAGACTTTATTTTTAAGTGGCACACAAAAATAAGGCACAATTTTAAACTCACAATTTTTGTAAAAAAATATTTGTTAAAGCGGTTGTGAAAATATGAGGAAACTCTCATTCAGCCGTGATAATTCCTACACTTTTATATTTTTATAGGATAGAATTGTCACATTAACAAAACAAAGGATTGTATAAAATCATATGAATAACAAATTATTATTATCTCTTGGCTTAATTGGTTCTCTTACCTTATCAGGATGTTCTATTTTGAGTTCAATGACTTCTTCAGAAGATAACAATAACAATATGTATCGTGAAAGAGCATCTGAGACTCTAGATATTGCAGAAGAAAACCTGACTCTTTTAACACAGACAGTTACTCCAAGCTTAACTGATGTAACTTTCGATTTAGTTGATAATAATAAAAACAAATACAGATGTTCAATTGCAAGCGGTCTGTTCAGCAACAACAAGCCTGCTAAATGTAAGAAGAAGGTAGGCAACAAGTGGGAGTCTTACGGCACTGTTCCTGAAGATGGTTCATCTGATAACTCATTCTTCCATTTTGATATCGGTGGCGAGAACTCATACGCTAACAAGTATGACCAGGCCTACCAGATGCAGAAACTGCATAAGAAACCAGAAAGAGTAGGTTCAGAAAATGCAGCAAAGAATACTGCTAAACCTCAGGTTGTAACAACTTCAGAAAACGATACAGGTGTTGTTACAAACGAAGTTATTTCTTCAAAGGCAAGAAACAGCACTCCAACAATCATCTTCTCACCAGAGGATGAGGGGACTGCATTCAAGACCAATCCTACAAAGACTTACAACGGTCGTTTCAAGATGCGTGATGAGCAGGGCCATTCATACGAGTGTCACTTTGCTAAAGTAGGTCAGGTAGTATCAGATACAGTGTCAGTATGTACCAAGCTGTACTAATCATCTTTTAAAGATTTCTCAAGCCTCCACTTTTAAAATGGGGGCTTTTTTATTTTTGCTCATTTTTTACTATTTTTCATTTAGTATAATGAGAAGAAACGATAATAGATAAAAGGAGCTTTTTGTGGCTAAATACACCTTAGAAAACCTTCCAATAGAATATGATAAATATAAAGTAATCGCTTTAGATCTTGATGATACTTTATTACGCTCAGATAAGAGCATAAGTCAGTTTACTATCGATACCCTTCAAAAGGCTCAGAAGCAGGGAATTTCAATTGCCATTGCTACAGGTCGTCACCCAAAGAGTGCTGTAAAGTTTATGAAGGCATTAGGCTGCCTAAATGACGACTCTTATGCTGTATGCTTTAACGGTGCAGGTGTTGTGCGTTTATCAGAGTACGTAAAGCACGACCACCACATTGGTTTTCCTATGGTATGCAAGGACATTGTAAAAGGTCCTATGATTAGAAAACTTACTCACTTTGCTCATGAGCATGGCTGTAAGGTACACGCATACTCAGTTACAGACGGTCTTTTAATTGAAGATCATAATCCTTTTACCCAAAAGGAAATTGATAATGCCTTTGTAGGTTTTAAAGCTATCGATTTTACCAAGGTAGCAGATGATGCTGAGTTCTTTAAGATCCTGATTGTAGGTGAGGTAGAGAAGCTTGAGGCTTTAAGACCTTTAATTCCTCAGGAGTTTAAAGACTTCTTTGGTATTGTTCGCTCTGAAAAACACTACCTTGAATTTATTCCAAACCATGCAACTAAAGGCACCGGTCTTGAGCATCTTTGCAAGGCTTTAGGCTATGGTATTGAAAACTCTATGGCCTTTGGCGATGCAGAAAACGATCTGGCGATGATTGAAGCTGCAGGTCTTGGTGTTGCTATGTCAAACGGTTTTGAAATCATAAAGGAAGCTGCTGATGTAATCACAAAGACTAATGATGAAGATGGCGTGGCCTTTTTAGTTAATAAATTCTTAAAGTAGGTTTTATGTTCAAGCTTTCAATCTTCAAAGACGAGAGTAACGGTGAATCTTTAAGAGCTAAATATCATGGTGCAGACAGCCTGCCATTAAAGGTATCCATTAAAGTCTGCCTAAAAATGATTAAGTTTTACTGGACCTCAAAAGACAGTCTTTTCTCCTGGTTTTTATTATCTCTTATTGTGATATTAACCTCTGGTGCAATCTATCTTGCTAAAGTGTTTAACACCTGGTACAAGGAGTTCTGGGATACAGTTCAGAACTATGATCTTAAAGGCTTTAAGTACCAGCTGATGATGTTTGCAATCCTTGCTACCATCCATGTTGTGGTTTCTGTTTATAACTCTTATCTAAGATCACAGCTGTCTATAAACTGGCGTAAGTGGTTTACAGGTAAAGTTATGCATGATTATTTAGGCGATAGCGTCTATTACAAAATGCAGCTTGAAGATAAGAAAACAGAAAACCCTGATCAGCGTATCAGTGAGGACTTAGGAAGCTTTGTAACCCTATCTATTTCACTAATCATAGGTACAGCATCTGATTTGGCTATGCTTGCAACCTTTGGTGTTGTGCTCTGGGATTTATCCTATAGCGTAGATATGACCTTATGGAATGATTATGTACTGCATCTTCCAGATGGCTATATGTTATACCTTGCAATAGCCTATGCTCTTGTAGGTACACTGATTACCTTCTATATCGGTAAACCACTTGTAAAGCTAAACTTCAGACAGCAGCGCTATGAAGCTGATTTTCGTTTCTCTCTAATTCGCGTTCGTGAAAACAGTGAGTCTATCTCTCTTTACAGTGGACAGGTTGAAGAAGAGCAGAGTTTAAGATGCCGCTTCTTTAGCGTTGTAAAAAACTATGTGCAGTTAATTAAAAGAGAAAAAAGATTAGGTTTCTTTACTTTAGGTTATGCTCAGACTGCAGTTATCTTTCCAATACTTATTGCAGCTCCTATGTACTTTGCTAAAGTAATTACCATGGGCAGTATCATGCAGATCTCATCTGCCTTTGGCAGAGTTCAGGATGCACTGTCTACTGTGATAAGCCGTTTCTCAACATGGGCAAGCTACAAGGCTGTAATTGACCGTCTTGCACTTTTCTTTGATTCAATGGATTCAAGTACTCAGATTGAATGCTTAAAACCTCAAAAGGAAGGAGCATCCTTTAAAGTTGAGAGTTTAAATGTAGAAAATCCAAATCACGAGATTTTATGGAAGAATTTAAACTTTGCTCTATCTGATGGTCAGTCACTATTAGTTCGTGGTCCATCTGGCTGTGGTAAATCAACACTTATTAAGACCATCGCAGGTTTATGGCCTCATGCTCATGGTAGTATCACTGTTCCTGATACAGGTGAGAGTCTCTTTTTATCTCAAAGACCATATCTGCCACAGGGTACGCTAAGACAGGCAGCCTGTTATCCTCATGCATCAGACAATTCAGGTCTTGTGGAAAGTTATTTTGAGAAATTAGGATTATCTCATTTACTTGAGAGTCTTGATATTGAGGATAACTACTCAACCATGCTTTCTTTAGGTGAGCAGCAGAGAATTGCAATTATTCGAGCTCTTATTATTAAGCCTAAGCTGCTGATTATGGATGAGGCAAGCTCTGCTTTAGATGAGTCAAATGAAGATCTTGCCTATAACCTCATTAAAGAGAATCTAAAGACATCTATTGTGCTAAGCGTTGGTCACAGATCAAGTCTGATTAAAAAGCATGATCTTATCTTAAGTTCACAAGGTGATGGCAACTATACCTTTTGCTCATCTTCAGATGCTTAAACACATCTAAAAAAATATCCTCGCCTTGCGAGGATATTTAATCAAAATCAAATCAAATCTTACTGATCTTTAGTTCTTTTTCGATAATNAGCCACTTTCTTTCTGTGAGCTGTGTTTATCTTAGCCATTCTGCCTGTAAGCCGCTCTGATGGTCCAAATAATGGTTTTTCGTGTTTTATAAACTTTCCCTCGTAATCAGCTAAAGCTCTTGATACAAGTTTGTAAAGACCTATAACAGCGATGATATTTGGAATAACCATAAGGCCATTGAACATATCAGCAAGCTCCCATACCAGGTTTACCTTTAATAATGAACCTGTCATTAAGAAGCACAAAACGATAACTGAGAAGATGTTGATAAACTTATAGCCAAAGATAAACTTTACGTTCTGAACTGCAAAGAAATACCAGCCGATGATGGTGGTAAAGGCAGCAAAGAAAAGACATAAAGCCACAAATCCAGCTCCAGCAGGTCCCATTCCCTTAACGAAGGCACTTTGTGTAAGCTCAATACCTGTAGTAGTACCATCTAAGCTTCCTGTAACTAAAATTACAAGTGCTGTAGCTGTAAGCACGATAAATGTATCGATAAATAAACCTACAACAGCTGCTAAACCCTGCTCTACAGGATGCTTTACACGGGCAATAGCATGAGCATGTGGAGTAGAACCCATACCAGCTTCATTTGAGAACAGACCACGAGCAACACCATAACGGATAGCCTCTTTTACGCTTGCACCGATAACACCGCCGGTTGCTGCGCTAGGATCGAATGCACCTACGAAGATTGACTTTAGGGTTGGGAAGATGTGTGTACCGTACAGACACATAATGTAAATGGCACCTAGTACATATACAAGAGCCATAATTGGAACCATTTTCTCAGCAAAGCCTGCAATACGCTTGATGCCACCGATGAAGATGAAGCCGGCTAGTAGAATGATAAACAGACCTGATGCAGATGTAGGAACGCCAAAAGCTGATGAGAATGCTGTAGAAATGGAGTTTGCCTGCACCATGTTACCGATAAAGCCTAAAGCTACAATAATCAGTACTGAGAAGATTGCAGCCATTGGCTTACTGCCAAGACCATAGGTAATGTAGTAGGCTGGACCGCCTGTGATATGTCCCTGCTCGTCTTTAGAGCGGTATAACTGAGCTAGAACTGCCTCAGAGAAGATGGTTGCCATACCAAAGAAAGCTGCAAGCCACATCCAGAAGATAGCACCAGGACCACCCATAGCCATAGCTGTTGCCACACCAGCAAGGTTACCTGTACCTACCTGAGCTGCAATAGCAGTTGCAAGTGACTGGAATGAGGTCATTCCATGAGAGCCTGCTTTTTCACCGTTAAATGAAAGACCGCCGAATACGTGCTTTAATGCACGGCTGAACTGTCTAATCTGCACAAAGCGAAGCTTTATGGAAAAGAAGATACCTGCGCCAACTAAAACAGGAATTAGACACCATGGTCCCCAGAGAATGGAATTGATGTTGACAATTATTTGTGTAAGCGAATCCATTTTGATTCCGTATAGAAAAGTTAAAAATTAAGCAGCTTTCGCTGCTTTGACTAATTTATTTCATACCCAGGTCCTTAAGAGTTTTTTCTTTTAAAGCCTGGTTGGTTCACGATCTGCCACAAAAGTAATGGCAGATCTTTAATTAACAATCGATCTCGCTG
>JGI24709J26583_10001492_pt1 | contig 19753 bp, 16 predicted proteins | sample BioPla2DNA1_FD_26583 | JGI IMG/M metagenome (IMG submission 26583) | reverse complement strand
TTGGGATGCTGAACGATGTCAAAGAGGAATTTGATATTCCATCCATGGAAGAATTCTACGGAATGGATGATGAAATGATGTTTGATGATGAGCTGCAGGCCGCAATTTAAGGCATAGCAAAAGGCGGACAGCCGAAACTGTCCGCCTTATACCTCGCATTTTAGGTGGTTCACAAAGTATCTTTATGAACACCCGCCTAAAGGCTTTGCGGTTTTTTGTTTTTCTGCAATTTAGATTAGAAATCTATTTTTTCTGCAAATTCGGGACGATCAATGAAAGGATTTCTGTTGTTCTGATAGTTGTGAATTTTATCATTGCGAGCTCTTTCACGAGCATCAACCGGGTCTTCTTTATGCCACTCTTTGAGAACCTTTTCATGGTTTGGAGAAATAGGCATATCATATCTGAGAGCAAAATAAAAGAGAGCTCTGGCTATATCGCCGCGTCTTTCTTTGCGAACATCAAAAACATCGCCGTCAAACTTGCTTCCGCCTTCTTCCCAAATTGGATGGCTGACATAACCGAATGGATTGTTGCCTCTTCTGGCGTTGGCCTTGGAGTCAGAAGCGAAGAGGTGGTGAAGGTCGCTCTTCGCAATTCCCTTTGCACCTTTGGACTGGGGCCAGCTGTGCTCAACATTCATGTTGTTAGCATCAGGTTCTTTTTTGGTTTTCAGCTTTCGGCCAGTGTAGATGCATTCCACATATCCGCCATTATTGTCGAGATCTTCAAATATAATATCTTGAGCTCGCTGATAATCATGAGAAGTATGTTTGCTTACAAGTTCTTTCAGAGCTGCTCTTAGTTTGCCTCCAGAAAGATTTTCCAAGCCGCTATAGAGACCGGCTCCAGGAGCTCTGTCAAAAAAGCTGTCATCTTCTTCGGAAGAAGCCGGTTTTGCAGATAGAGAAAGCTGTTCAACAGCTTCCTTTAAAACTGTTATATCTTCGCTTGTAACAGTTCTTTGAGTTTCTAAATTGTCAAGACGTCGCATAATCTCAAGATGCAACTTCTCGGGATTTTTACCGGGCATATTTTGAGCCTGCAAAGGCATAGCGGCTGCTAGCACCAGAGCCGCTGTTATAAGTAAGAATGTTTTATGGAGCCTCATATGGCTGCCTCCTTATTACTTTTGGCAAAGCGCAGGTTAAAAGCGCTTTGCCTAGTCAGAATTATTATTGGCTATTAATGGTTACAATTAGAAATCTTTGATCATTCCCACAAATTCGGGGCGATCTATAAAAGGATTTCGGTTGTTCTGAAAGTTTTGGATCTTGTCGTTTCTTCTTTTTTCATAGGCATCGACAGGATCTTGTTCGTGCCATTCTTTGAGAACTTGTTCTTGTTTGGAATCAATTCTCATGTTGTATCTGACTGAAAAGTAGAAGAGAGCTCTGGCTATATCGCCACGCTTTTCTTTGCGAACTTCGAAAGAAGCTTTATCAGATTTGCTTCCGCCTTCCTGCCAAGTAGGATGAGAAACATATGCAAATGGACTGTTGCCTCTTCTGCTGTTGGCATTGGAATCGCATGGAAAAAGATGGTGAAGGTCAGTTTTAGCTATTCCTTTGGCGCCCTTGGACTGAGGCCAGCTGTGTTCTGCATTCATAATAGAGGAAGAGGGAATACCCGATGTTTTAATTTTCTTGCCTGTATAAATGCATTCAACCATGCCATTCACATTGTCGACAGTGCCAAACATCAGTTTTCTGGCCTCTTTATAGTTGTATGAAGAATGGTCTTTAACAAGTTTGTTCAAAGAAGCTTTAAGAGCATCATCTCTGAGACCTTCGCAGGAATCATAGAGCCTGCTGCCTCTGGAAAGGTCGGGAACTTCATAGTTGCCTTCCGCATCTTTCGGGTCTGTTAAATCAGAATAGGAATAAAGCTCAGTGATAGCTTCTCTGAGTCTTACTATATCAACTCTGAGAGCCGGATTTCGGCTTTCTATTTTTTCAAGCCTGTCAAGAGCATCCTGATAATACTCAATAGGAGCCTTGTTGGCAAAAGTTTGAGCCGGACAAATTAAGACAATCGCAGAGATCGCAAAAACTAAAAGCTTACGTAAGGGTGACTTCATTCATTTTCTCCTTGCTTATACTAGATACTTATATACTTTTAGAGGCGTTTATGAGTTAACACCTTATCTTTGAATTATGACAGTTTTTTCACAAACCCGCAAGTTCTCTGTACTAAACCCAAAAATAGCGTTCATATTATTTTGGAAGACATTTAATCAGCTTTCAAGGCTTATCTTATTTTATTTTTCAAGCATAGATATTAAAGAGCCGCCAACTTGTCCACACGCTTCTGAATGCTTCTCAGCCTTTTTATTAACCCCTCTGAATTAAAAACCAAGTTGTTAACTAACTTGTTTTTGCTCTCTTTTACACGGCGAATAAACTTTTCAACCTTAGAATCATCCGCTGCGGAATAGATGTCCAATTGGTTCTGTTCTTTATAAAATTCCATCAGCTCTTTCTTCTCCTTGGTGAAAGTCTTAGATTTAATATATTTATCTATGGCTTTCGAAAGCTCAGGAGAAAACCTTGAATCTTCCTTTTCGATTTTTTCCTCAATTTGATGTTGAGTTACGCCGCAACTGCAACGAATTACAGCATCTCCATCAGGGGAAAATGCTGCACTATAAACTCCCTTATTCTCACAGACTGGGCGAACTTTCAAATATTTTTCTTCAACAAGTTTTTTTATGAAATCCGAGTCTTTTTCCAAAACAAAGTCTTCGTGATCCATCAGGTACATTTCGACAGCCCCTGTAAGCACTCTTTGATTTAGAACACAAGACATATCCGAAGATTTTACTGAAACGCTCGTTTTTTTCTTCTTATAATCATCCTCTTTAAATATATAAGCGTCCACCAATAAACCCGGCAAAAGTTCTAGGCTTTCAAAGATATTTTCAATATACCTTTGCTCATTTCTCATGACTTTTCTGTAATCCGTCGCAGGCTTTGGCAAAGTTTTAAAATAGTCGTTAATAATTTTTCTGAACTTTTTGTTGTCAGGCAATTCAAGAAGTTTTTCTATCGAACTCAGTGCCATTTCCTGGAAAGTGCTTCCCGCACCTAAGCTTAGTATTAACCTGTCATTACTCAAATTTGTGCCAAATCTGAAAAGATGTATAAAGGTTTCGGCAGCTTTTTCATAATTGCCCTTATCTGCCAAATACCAGCCATAAGCATTCAGAAAGTAAGAGAATCGTCTAAGGGTTGAATATGAAGGAACAGGTGTTTCGTTAACAAGTTCTTTGTCAATAACAAACGTACAATGCTGACAGTTTGCTGCAGAAACCAAGAGATAGTCTAAATGTTTAAGCTGTTCTTCCTTAAACAACTCTTTTTGGCTTTCCACACTAAGTTTTCTAATATCTTCCAGACTGCTTACCCATTTAAGATGACGCTCAGTCGCTTCTGTATACTGGGGCATATAGCCTATAGCCTATAGCCTATAGCCAACAAGTATCTTAAAGCCGCATTTTCATCTACGAACTCTTTCGGTTCGGCAACAAGAGGGAAACCAAAGCTCAAGAAAACCAACAGAATAATTAACAACCTTTTCATAAAAAGCCCCCTATTATAATTTCAGTTTTTAATTCAAATCAAATCTGCATAGAGATGGCGAGTCTCAGCAAAAGTAGCCGGAGAGTCGGCAAAGTATAAGTTGAATTCAGGCTCCAAAGCTTCATTGTAAGAAAACAGCGGAGATTTCCGAGTTTTCGGAAGTCTTTCAACAATATTTTGCACTGGCCTGAACTCTATTTTCTCAAGAGGAGGAATAACAGGTGCCTCTTCAGACTCTTCTTTCTGCGTAGGTTTATCAATACCTAAGTCCGCCTTGTAATGGAAAATAGCCATAGAAAGCATAATTAAAGAGACAATCAGCACAAAAGAGAGAAGAGGCTTTTTCCAGCAAGGCGACTTCCACACAGCCTCTGCCTCCAGCTTTAGACGCAAATTGTCAGATGCCTTCTCTTCAAAAGAATGCTGTGCAAGCATTTCTCAAGGAAGCATAGAGATAAGCTTTCAGATTCTTTACCTCTTGCATCTGTTTAGGCTTTTGCACCCAAGGCAGTAAAGCTTCATGAACAGCATCCTCGGCTTCCTCTTGAAGAACTCTGAAAGAATGAAGAGCATATCTCAAAAAACTGTCAGCATAGGCTTTGTAAATTTGCTCAAATCCTCGTTTAGGATTTTTCGCATATTCATTCATCAGATTTTCATTCAAATTTACGTTTTTCATAGTTTCAATATATAAGAGTCAAATTATCTTCATTTTTATTTAAAATATTTTAAATTATTTTATTTTTTATCCAAAAACTCTAAAAACAGTGCTCAGTGCCTAGTGCTGTATAACATCTAAAAGTTGCTTATTAGATTCTCTAAGTTAATAAACTAAATGTTGCATAACAGATTTGCCGCCGCACAGTGGACAGTGGGGAATTGTTTAGCAACTCAATATTACAGCCAACAACTGTTTTGAGATACTGATAAATAGCTGAAACTTTTAGAGAAAAAGCAGCACTAGTTTTTAGAGTGTCTGTGAAGCTTTCCGAAAAAGGCTGCGACAAGCCCTGCTAACACAGGAATCGTTACGCCCAGAATAAGGTTGATAGGGCGAAAAGAGAATTCTTTTTCCTCTTCACTCAGCACTATTTCTCTATAAGCGGATTTGTAAATGTCAGAGTCATCAAATTTAACTAAAAGAGCTGTTCTGTCGTCTCCTCCATAGAGTTCTTCAGAATAGGCGTTTAAAGCATCCATTCTTTCTTGCAATGTTTTTTGAGGCATTTTTGTGAAATCGGGAAAAGCGATGAATTCTTTGTGCTTTTCAGGAAAAAGAGTGCCTTCTGAGAGAAGTAGAATTTCTATTTCATTGCCTGCATTGAAAGACGTGGAAGTGTTTTTTTGCTTTTTCCAGGCATTTTTGCTTGTAGCAAAGACACATTCGCCTTTGGCTGTTATATTTATGAAGTTTCTGTTTTGCCAGATTGCGACAATAGACACAGAGTTCTGAGGAAACTGTTTCATGATTCTCTCAACTGTCTCATTAAGATAGTCAAGACTTCCGCTTTGAGAAAAAAGAGTTCTTTTACCTTCCTCCAAGCCTTCTTCAAGGAGCTTCAGAGCTGTTTTGGCTATAATTTCGCCATTTTTGCCATTTCCGTCAGCAATCGCGAAAATTTTAGTTTCGCGATTTTCAAGAATAGCGTCCTGATTGTTTTCGCGGATCAGACCCTGTTTTGTGAAAGATAGAGATATCATTTAAATGCTTACGGATTTGCTGTCCAAAAGTCTTGAGTGAGCAAGTTCCAGCTTTTTGAGTCTGTCTATCAGATCCAAAAGTCCTTTGCTTCTAAGCCCGCTGACAAGTGATTCAGCAAAGACCAGGGAGATTTTCGGATGGGACGGAGGCGTGTACCCTGAACTGCGGTCATCGGCAAGAATCCAGTAGATAAGCTTGTCACAATAAGGCACCCAGCTGTTGGAGTCTGAAAAGTCGGCATAAGCGTTGATTTTAGGTATTACTATTTGCGGCACATATTCTATCTGGTTTGCTACATTTATATATATACGCTCTGTTTCGGGAACTATGGGGGCTATTTTCAGATTTGGGAGGGCTACTTTGAATTTAGCTTTTCCGAAATGATTCAGAGCTATTTTTTCTGCTATAGCTTCCCATGCGGCTGTGATTTCACGTATTTCTTGAGAGAAGTTGAACAGAGTTTTCTGGAAACGCTCATCTCTTTTCAGTTGGGGAATGTAGTTTTCCAGAGCAAGATAATGTGAGTGGTTAAAGAGTGAACCAAGCATGTTGCCCAATCCGTTGTTAATAAAATGCCGTCTGGTGAGATTCGCGGCCGCTTTCTCTTTTGGCATTTTGAGTCTTTCGGTTATAAGCCATTCTGTTGCAATTTTGGCTGTTTCCAGAGCTTCCGGGGCTTTCCAGATGTCTTGCTGTTCATTGAACTGCCAAGGCTTGAAGGCGCCAGGATAAGCGTTGTCAATCAGTGTCGGTATGTTTTGGTTGAAGAGATCGAGGAGATTTGAAAGTCCGTTTGAGTGAAAGTCTCTTGCTGAAACTCGTTTGGGGAGTTCACTCAAAGGCAAACCCAGTTTTTCTTCCAACAGCCACTTGGTTGCTTCAGCTGCTATTGCATATTTGTTTTCTCCGAACCACAAAAGCTGTTCATCTTCAGGGAATTGCCAAATCTTAAAGAGACCCGGGAATACTGCTTCAGTAATGTTGTAACAGGAATTGCCAAACAGCTCCAGAAGAGGTTCAAGACCGTTTTCTTTGAATATGTTTCTGCGAAGGGTTTCTGGAAGGTCAGCTTCTGTACAGGCCAGTTTTTCAGTCATAAGCCACTTCATAGCTTCTTTAGCCGCTTCTTCGGATCTCTTGTCTTGGAGCCAAGCTTCTGTTTCTCCGAATTGCCAAGGTTTGAATTTGCCTGGAATAGCTAAGTCTACTAGTTTAAATCTGCTTTCATGTGCCCACTCATAGCTCTTAGAAAGGCCTGAGGAGGTTATAAAGGATTCTGTGAAAAGCTTTGGCAAGTCGTCAGGAGTTGTCATCATGCCTGTGAGTTTTTCCAGCTCTTTAGATACAAGGTGTCCAACCCACTTTTGAGTGACTCTTTCATCTTCAAAGAGACACTTTGGAAGATCTCCCTCTTTTTCGCCTATGATTTCTATTACGGATTTTATCTCATCATCGGAAAAGTCTGAAAGTTCTTTGCCAAAATGATTTTCAAAAGCTTCACGATCATGTTTCAGACCTAAGTAATTTCTGATTTCTTTAATTTGAAGTTCAGGTATATTGGTTCTTTTGGCCAGATTTTTGTCACTTACGAATAGATAGTCCGATTGAATTGCCGATATAATTGCCTTAGTGACCGGGTCGTTTAGATCCAAGCCTTCCGGGGGCTGCTTTGCTTGGATTTGTTGTTGATGCACAACATCTGTATTCGGCGAAGTTTGCAAAACAGCGGCCGGATATGCACCCAGAGAGTCTCCTTGAGCTTGGACTGGAGCAGCTATTGTTATTTGAGGCACCATGTTGCTTCTCTGGAGCATAGAATGATTGAATATGCTCTTTTCTTCCTCGTCTGAAGTTGTGACATATAAGACTTCTTCTAATGTTGTTATGCCTTCTTCGGCTTTAACCAAAGCCGCTTCGCGCAATGTTCTCATACCTTCCAGTCTGGCAATACGTTTTATATCATACTCAGTGCCTCCCTCAAGAATGACATCTTTCAGAGACTTGGTGAGTTCCATTACTTCATACAGGCCTAGTCTGCCGTAAATCCCTGTCTGGTTACAGACTTTACAGCCTGAGCCCTTGAAAAACTTCTTGCCGATAAACTTGGAAGGCTCAAGACCTAGACGCTGCACTAACGCAGCTGATGGCCTGTATTCTGCTGCACAGGCTTCGCAGTTTTTATGTAAAAGCTTTTGTGAAATTACAGCTCTGACGCCTGCTGTAACCAAGTAAGGAGGCAACCCCATGTTTATCAGTCTGTTTATTGTGGCTGCGGCGTTATTGGTATGCAGGGTTGAAAGAACTTTGTGTCCGGTAAGAGAAGCTCTGAATGCAATGTCAGCTGTTTCTATGTCTCTTATTTCGCCCACCAGTATGACATCAGGGTCTTGTCTTAGAGCGGCTCTCAGACCGCTGGCGAAGTCCAAGCCTATTTTGTCGTTAGTTTGCACTTGAGTGATTCCGGTCATTCGATATTCAACAGGGTTTTCAATTGTGAAAATATTAATTTCGGAACTGTCAAAATATTTGAGCATCCCGAACAGCGTCGTGGTTTTACCTGCGCCTGTCGGACCAGTGACAAGAACCATTCCGTAAGGTTCATCTAAGATGCTTTTAAGCTTGTTGAGGTCATCTTCGAAAAAGCCTATGTTGTCCAAGTCGAACTTAGATTCTTTGGCAAGTATTCTTAAAACAGCTTTTTCGCCTAAAAGGCTTGGAACCGTGCTTACACGGAAGTCAATCTCATTGTCTTGCATGGTGACTTTGAGTCTTCCGTCTTGCGGGAGGCGTTTTTCAGCTATATCAAGGTGAGAAAGTATTTTTATTCTACTGATCAGAGGGGCGACCAAGCTCTTTGGGCCAGTCATGGCATCGTGCAGGATGCCGTCTATTCTGAATCTTACCAACAGGATATCTTCGCGTGGTTCTACGTGTATGTCTGAGGCTCTTCTGGTGATAGCCTGCTTGAAAATTGTGTTGAGAAACTGAACTACAGCGCTTTCCTCTGAAGAGGTTCTGGAGCGGCCTGCAAAGTCTTCTTCGTAGGTGGTTTCTTTCTTTTTGTCTCCTTCGTTGCCGACAGAGAATCCTTCCCAAGAGTAAAGCTGCTTGATAGCGAATTCAATTTGGCTTCTGCTAGATATGAGCACTTCCAATTTGCACTGTGTCAGGAAGGAAACCATGTCTGTGGCCATGATGTCGAAGGGGTCAGCCATTACAACCGTAAGAACGTTTCCCTTGCGTTTATAGGGGATTATTCTGTGCTGTTTAGCTTGAGCTTCAGGGATTAAACTTAAGACCTTTGCGTCTACCTTGATGTTGGTAAGATCAATTACCGAAAGACCCAACATTTCAGCCCAAGCATCCATAATTTGTTTTTCGGAGGCGTAGCCTAAGCGCATGAGTATGTCTTCTATGCGCTCCATTGTTTGAAGTTTTATTCTTTTGGCTTTTTCTTGCTGTTCTTCTGTAATTATGCCTTTAGACAGCAAAAACTCGTCAACCGTTTGCTCGGTGCTCTGTCTGTTGTCCATTTCTTTCCTCCGGTTTATTCGACTCTTATAAAGTATTTGTGACGTTCAGCGGCATTTGAAATGCTTTTTTCTGTGTAGGCGTGGAAAACTAATGCAGCTTTGCCGCTTCTCATGGTTTTAAATCTGTAGATATAGTTTTCTTCATTTTGTTTAATTGAGAGAAGTTTGATGATGTTTCTGTTTTCTGTGTATGTGAACTGCCATTTGAGGGGCTTGCCATCTTTAAGTTTTGGCAGGCTTATTTCTTTTATATCTGGATGCTCTAGAAGCATTTCAGGATGTGAGACATCGATCGGGGCTATAATTTTGAACTTGACGGGATTTGATGAGATTATGGCTTGGGGAGTTGACTGAACTACTCCGAAGGCTTCATAGGTTCCCTGGGGGTACAGGTGATTATTCGGAGTGAAGGAGTTCCAAGAAAAAACTTGAGTTCTTGTTTCTCCAGGTCTAAGAGTGATAGAGTGTCCCATCCAAGAAAAATCATAGCAGGACGACCATTTGTAAAGAGTTTTTGCCCCTTTTTGCAAAAGCAGATCCCAAGTTTGGCCACTATCAAACTTAAGAGTTTGAGGAGAGAAAGATACGTTTTTCAGGGTTACGGTAAATGTAGCCGGCTCGCCTGCAAGAATTTCTTTTTGGGAAATTGTGATATCAACGCGCAAACCTGAGCCAGTGTCTTTTCGGTAAAAGGGTCTGGCAGCCTGGCATGGATGCAGAAAAGTTAACAGCATGAAAAGCGCCGCAGTTGCAAAAAAGGTTTTTTTCATAAAAATTCTCATATGATGATGATACAATGTCACAGCCTTATATTAAAGGATTTTTTTCAAAATAAGCTGTGTGCCCTCTTCTTTACTTTTGCCTTAAAAGACGTTATAATACTAATTCTTTGATAATGACAGACCTATCAGTCGTAAATTCTCTCACAGGAGTTGTAGATTATAATGTTAAAAACTGAAGTACAAGAACTTGAAGCGAGCAAGGTCGCTCTCACGGTAGAAGTAGGTGTAGAGAAAGTGACTGCGGCTTATAATAATTTTTATAAAAATGCCGCCAAGCAAATTAGAGTACCCGGATTCAGAAAAGGCAAGGTTCCCAAAGGAGTTATTTCCAATTACATGGGACAAGAAGCTGTAAATGAACAGGTTGAAAAAGATCTTTTGCAGGAAGTTTATCCTGAGATTATAGAAGACAGCAAAATCGAGCCTGTCAGCCCACCGACTATAGAAGAATCGGAAATTGCCGAAGGCAAGCCCTACAAATGCAAAGCTATTGTTGAAGTGCGCCCAAAACTCGGCGAATTTAATTATAAAGACTTGAGTGTAAGCGTAAAACGTGAAGAAATAGACGAAGATTCTCTTAAAAAACTGCTTCAACAAATAAGAGTTCAGAGATCTACCCCCACTCAAATAGAAGAAGGCGGTCTTGAGAACGGCGACTTTTTCACCGCTGATTTCAAAGTTTATGAAAATGGCGAATTACAAGAAGATTTGAGCCATCCTCAGTTTTCAGGAGAATTTGACGAAAAAGACGAGATTTCGGGCTTCATGAAAGGCATGACTAAGGGAGAAAACAGAAAACATTCTGCCGATTTCACTGACAAAACTGATGATGGAAGCGGCGATCCTTATCTTGGCAAAAAGCTGGAATTCGATGCAACCATGAACAGCATAACCAGAAAAATTTTGCCTGAACTTAACGATGAATTCGCAAAGAGCCTTGGAGAATACGAAAATCTTGACGCTTTGAAGGCGGCTCTCATGAAAGACCTTGAAGAAAGAAGCAAGGAAGATGCTGAAGAGAGAGCTTTCGACGCTATGGTCGAACAGATTATCAACAACTATGAATTTGAATTGCCGGAAGGCATGGTGCAAAGCACTACTGATTATTTCATTGAAAGCCTTGAACAAAGATACGGCAGACTCGGTATCTCTTTGCGTGATTATGTCAAAAACAGCGGCATGACTGTGAAAGAATTCCGAGAAACCTTCAGGGATAAAGCTGTTTTGCACACCAAAACCATGTTAATTTTGGAAGCTATAGGTGAACGCGAAAAAATCGAAGTCACTGACTCAGAATATCGCGAAGAAATCGAAGAGCGCGCAAAAACTTACGGAATGTCTCCTGACCAGTTTATAAAGCTTGTAACTCAGCATGCGGAAGAAGATGGAATACGTTATTCCATAAGAGCGAAAAAAATAAAAGATTTTCTGCTAACAAATAACCTTGTTCAATACGATATGGTTAAAGAAGCTGATTTAGTTGCCAAGGAGGAAACCGCATCGTGACAATGGTTCCTATAGTTATCGAACAAAGCAGCCGCGGGGAGCGCGCATATGATATTTATTCGCGTCTTCTTAAAGACAGAATTATTTTTCTGGGCGGCCCTATAAGCGACCCTGTTGCGGATCTTATCGTGGCTCAGCTTCTTTTCCTTGAATCTGAAGACCCGGAAAAGGACATTTCTATCTATATTAACAGCCCTGGCGGTTCTGTAACCGCGGGAATGGCGATTTACGACACCATGCAGTATATCAAACCTGATGTCAGCACTATCTGCACAGGCCAGGCGGCAAGCATGGGCGCATTCCTGCTGTCAGCAGGCACAGCCGGCAAGAGATACGCTCTCCCTAACTCCAGGATTATGATACATCAGCCTATGGGCGGTGCGCAGGGACAGGCTAGCGATATAGAAATTCAGGCTCAGGAAATTTTAAGATTGAAGGAACTGCTGAGCCAGATTATCTCGGAGCATACCGGACAACCGCTTAAAAAAGTTAAAAAGGACACGGAGCGTGACTTCTTCATGTCCGCTATTGAAGCTAAAGAGTACGGTATAATTGATGAGGTGGTTCAGAGAAAAGTAAAAGCAAAATCCAAAGAGGAGTAAGCATGCTTTCTAAGACATCGCATTTCAATTGTTCTTTTTGCGGAAAACCGCAGGAGCAGGTCAGGAAACTGATTTCTGGCGGTCCTAATCTCTTCATCTGCGATGAATGTGTAGCTTTATGCAATGATATCATTCTGGAAGAACAGGACGAGCAGGACGACAAAGCTTTAAGTGAATTGCTTAAGCCAAAGGAAATTGTCAGTTTTCTGGATCAGTATGTAGTCGGACAGAACAGAGCCAAGAAAATTTTGGCAGTTGCTGTTTACAACCACTATAAACGCCTTGCGCAAAAGCAGGGTTCTGCGGAAACTATCCAAGTCCAAAAGTCGAATGTCCTTCTTATAGGACCGACAGGCAGCGGCAAGACTCATATAGCTCAGTCGCTTGCAAGGCAGCTGGATGTGCCTTTCTGCATTGCCGATGCTACTACGTTGACAGAGGCCGGATATGTTGGAGACGATGTCGAAAGTATACTTTTAAACCTTCTCAGAGCAGCCGAATATGATGTAGAACGTGCTGAGAGAGGCATTATTTACATTGACGAGATAGACAAAATCGCCAAGAAAAGCGAAAACATGTCTATTACTCGAGATGTCTCAGGCGAAGGCGTTCAGCAGGCTCTTTTAAAACTTCTTGAAGGAAAAGTGGCTCATATTCCTCCTCAAGGCGGAAGAAAACACCCCCATCAAGAATATATCCAGCTGGATACCAGAAACATACTTTTCTTGCTGGGCGGCGCCTTTGAGGGAATAGAGAAGATTATAGAATCCAGAACTGACTCCAAGACTATGGGCTTCGGTTCGGATCCTCTTCCCAAGACTGAGAAGAAAGTCGGCGAATCTCTTAAGCAGATTATGCCCGAAGACCTTCTCAAATTCGGTCTTATACCCGAATTTGTCGGCCGTGTTCCTATAATCGCAACCTTTGATGATCTTACGGTTGATGATTTGGTCAGCATAATGACTGAACCTAAGGATGCCTTAATTAAACAGTATCAGAAACTCCTGAAAATGGAGGGTGTAGATCTTGAAGTGACTCCCAAAGCTTTGCAGGCTATAGCCAGAAAAGCTCAGGAACAAAACACGGGTGCCAGAGGTCTCAGAAGCATTATAGAAAACCTCATGCTAGATCTTATGTATGACGCTCCTTCAGATGATTCTATCGCTAAAGTCATTTTGAACGAAAGATGTGTTGATAATGACGAGTCCTATCAGGTGATTTACAAGCTGGAGAAAACAGCGTAACAACAGTGGACAGTGCTTAGCGGATCGTGGACAGTAAAAATCCTGATACTACTCAGGCGGCATAAATCAAGAGAAAACTTCCACAACAAAAAAGCAGTTATGCGCTTGGCATAGCTGCTTTTTTTGTGTAGATTTTCTTTTGCTTTCTCCTTTAATTAGAAACAGCGCTTTTGTTATAAAAAATACAACTTAGATTTATTCTCTCATTGATCTGTTTATCTTTCATAAAAAGTAAAAATGAATAAGGCTCTAAAAAGAAACTCTTGTTTTCCTTGTATCCCGTGGTTTAAAACTTCCTGTTTTGTTGTTTTCTCTCTGCTTTTCTTCTTATATCAAGCTTTTGCTGAGTACCCTGTCGGCATAATTGAGCCGCAAGTAGCCCTGTATGTGAATTTTACTCATACGGGTTTGTATTTTGAGGAACCTTCTGAATCCAAGAAGGCTTTTGAGAAGATAGCAGAAAAAACTGCCAGGCTTTGCACTTACAGAGGTTCGGAAGTTCCAGCGGAACAGCTTAAAGAAAAGGCTTCTGAGTTTTTGAAAGCCCATTTGACAGGCGAGAAAAAGTTTTTTGAGCTTTTCTTTTATTATAAAGATGCCGACTACTTTGCCTTTATCTTTAACGGTGAGTTCAATCTTAAAGCTATCAAGAAAACTTTGGGCGAAGGCAATTTTGAAGAGAGTGATGGCTATATCACCTTCCTTATGACATCTCCATTCTCAAAAGATGACTCCTTGTTTTGCCGACTTTATTCCAGCCAAGCAATTTTTTCTCCCTACAATGTTTCGGGAAATGTTTTGATGAATATGGCATATGGCGAACCTATTTCAGAAAAATTTTCTTGGTTTGATACTAAAATATTTGAGAATCCTTCGATAGCTTTTCAGACTGATTTTTCATCGGGCTTCTCTTATAATTATGACGGTCTGCGAGCAATTATAAAGGAATCTTTTCTGGATAGCCTTGTGCAGGCGACTATTGTTGCTGTTGGCGACAAAGCTGAATTTAACCTGAAGTTTGCTGACTTTGTTAAAGGCAAAAAGGCTCAAGAAGAATTAAATACATTTGAAATTTTTTCCGAGAACAATGCTTTTACAGAAAAAAGGGAGCTTGAAGGCGGCTATCTTCTTTTGGAAGCTTCAGTTTCAGACAAAGTTTTTTCTGAGATAAGCTCAGAAGCTGCTGCTTTTTTTATTCATTTCTTCATATTTTAGAAAAAAATCTGTCCGATAATAAACATTTAGATGTTACAGTCTACTAGTAAATAAAGTAAAAAATTAAGCTTCTTAATCCTCTTTAATATGTTAATATTTTTTTATATAGTTGTTCACAGGAGAGGGTTCTTTGAAGATAGTTTTTTTGAACATGCTGGAGAGCCTTGAGACTCTTCGCAAGTTTGACAGCGTCAAAGCAGATGTAATAGCTCTTTTAGGAAGCATGCCCGATTATTTGGGTGTGGCTTTCCGTTTTTATATCGGCTATCAAGATATGTGGGACACCCAGCATTTCGGGCTTGCGGAAGGCTTGGATTTTGAAGAAATCTGCGATTTTTCTGAGTCTTTTGCTGATGAGAATTCAGATGAAGAACTTTTTTGCCGTAAACGCTTAAGAAACCGGAACTGTCGTGTTGTTATTACGTCTTACTACAAGAACCGTTCCCATTTGGCTGACGCAGCTCTTCTTCTCTCGGATAATTTGCAAGAACCTCTGCATGAATGGGGAGTTTTTGCTGATTATATGATAAGACTCATAGCTGTAAAGTATAAGTTTCCTGATTTTGTAAATGATTACAACTATGAGAATTCCCAGAAACTGCTTTCTTTTGTGCATGAGACTCAGTCTATTTTAGATACTAACCGTTTTCTTGGTTCCGCTTTATATTATGAACTGGCAAGAAACAAAACTTCATCTGATTTCAGTGAAGATTCGGGGGTTCTGGAAGAATTTTTGAGATGCCTTCACCGCGATTTTAATCTGTATGCCTGCTTTATATTGCAATATGTTTCGCCGACAAAAATGCATGAGATATTGCTTGTGTCTGAAGACAATGAAGAGAATGTTGAAGCCTCTGTTTTTGAAATAATGAATATAACCAGGTCTTATAGTCATATAGACAGAAGAACCGAGATTCATCAGCATACAATTCTTGCAGGAAAAAGCCCTTATGCTTTTGTTAAACCATTGCCTATGATCTTTGCATGTCAGGCAGGGGGAGAAACTTATGGCCATATAGGCATATGTGTTTGCCGCAATCAGATTCACAAGCATTTAGGGCATGACGCTAAACTTATGCCTATGTTGGCAAATCAACTCGGGCTTTATTTCAGCCACTTCTATCGGATACGCAGAGAAGCTCGCAGAGCCGGCATGTTAAAGCGTATTAATCAAACTTGCAATGCTATAAACTCAGCAATAGATTCTACGGCTATTCTCTTCAAGCTTGTTGAGTCTCTCAATTATCTTTTCGGACAATATTCAGGCGCGGTTGTGATGTTCTCGCACACGGCAGAGGCAAAGCTTGAGGTTTCCAACTATTTAGGAGGCGCTATTCCTGCAGGTTTTGACATGGAAGCTTTGCTCAATGGGGATAATCCGATAACAGAAGCTATTCGCGAGGGCTATGCCTTTGACAACAGCTCGGGCGATTATCCATTGCCTGTAAGATATGCTTTTCCCTTGGCAACGACTCCTCAGAATCTGTTGTTTGCTACAGATTTTTTGACGGCTGGCGCTTTGGGCGGAGTAATTTTATTCGATTCTGACCTCAATAAAAAGCTGAGCGATGATGAACTGAAAAATATGCTTCCGATCTTGTTGAACGGAGTAAGTTCTTCATTACAGGTAGCGGCCAACTATGCAGAAAAGCTGGATACCATTAAGTCGCTTGAAGGCTTGATAGCTATGATGTCTGATGTTGACTCCTTCTTTGACGAGATGTTGAATGTTATAAAACGTCTTCTTAAAGTTAATCGCATTTCCTATCTTGAAATGGATGAAAGCGGCCAGTATCTGATTCTCAAAAAGAGTTATGGTTTGCCGGCGGAAGTCAAAGAGGGCACTAAAATACCTTTGGGCGAGGAAATTTCTGGATATGTTGCTTCGAAAGGCCAATCTTACAGAATAGATAACATCGAAGCCGAGGGAATTTTCCAAAAACGTTCTGAGGAAACCTATCTGAACAGATCACTGCTTTCTGTGCCATTGCTCTCCGGCAAGGGAGATGCCAAGCGAGTTAGGGGCGTTATAAATGTAAACAATAAGCTAAACGGTCTTACTTTTACTTCACAGGATCAACAGTTGTTAGAAGCTGTTGCTCATCTTGTGGTAACGGCTCTTGAAAACCTTGAACACATGAAACGCCAGCATGACAATATTCTCTTGGAAAGACAGTTGCAAGACGCCAGAGACATACAAATGTCGCTGCTTCCTAAAAACTTTAACAGTTTGCCAAAGCCTTTGGAAGTTTATGGCAAAAGTGAACCTGCCAAACAGATAGGCGGCGACTTTTTTGATATTTTAACTCTAAAAGATGGCCGTATTATGTTTATTATGGGTGACGTTTCCGGAAAAGGAATGCCAGCCGCAATTCTTATGTCGTTAGTGCGTATGATTTTGAGACCTTTGGCTTTGAATTATACATCACTGGACAAGCTTCTTTTCGAAGCAAATAAACTGCTTGCCGAAGAGCTGGATTCTTATCACTTTGTAACCCTTCAGATGGTAGCAGTTAATTGGAAAACTGGTGAATGCGAGATGGTATCTGCAGGACATGGCCCCCTTATGGTTCATCTTTCAGGAAAACAGACTCTAATAGAAGCTGAGAGTGGCATACCTTTGGGTCTGTTTGGAGAAGAAAGCAAATATTCCGCTTCCTTTTTTACTATGAATCCTGGCGATTCCTTTATAATGTATACTGACGGTTTATCGGAAGAAAAGTCATATAAAGGAGAAATGTTCGGCACAGAACGCATCTCCAAGCTTTATCAAAGACACAGCCATGAAGCGGCGCAATCATTGGTGAAAACCCTGATTTCGGCTACGGTGAATTGGCGAATGGGCGAAGAAGCGCATGATGACTTGACAGTTATGGCAATAAAGTATAAAGGAATTGTGAATTCAGATGGACACAGCATCAGTTAAAATACAAAACACAGAATCGCGCGAAGCCTTGGAAGAAAAAGTCGCAAAGCTCACGGCTGAAGTAAAGCAAATGCGCAACGACAGAGAGCTTTTGCTTCGTAATGCCGCGAAAAATAGAATATTTCTGGATATCAGCAAGGAGTTGGCTTCTTCGCTGGATCCCAACGTAATTTTGCGTAAAGCTTTTCAGCAATTCGGCAGTCTTATAGAATTTGCCACTATTTCAGTGCTGCTGTATGATGAACTGGAAGAGACCTATAGATTGATAGTTCAGCCTGACGCTCCTATTACGGAACAATTTCAGCTGGTTCTTAAAAACGAAATTTGCGATCTATTCGAAGATTATCCTGCAGACCCGCCTTTTGAAGGTTTGGATATTGCTGAAATATTCTCTCTTATGCCATATAGGCCTGAGGCTGCAAAAGTTTCAGAATATCGCCATGTGCTGCATCTTCCGATAATTTTAGCCAAAAACGTCAGAGGTCTTATACATCTTACCCGTTTGGGCAACTTGCCTTTTACGCCGCAAGATTTGGATATAACTTCTGAATTTACCGGAATATTTGTTATAAGCATTAAAAACGCTCTGATACATAAAAAAACTGAAAAATTGGCTTTCACTGACGCTCTGACAGAACTTTTTAATCATAGATACTTCCAAGATGCTCTCAAACACGAGTTTTTAAGAACTAAGCGCTATACAAAATCACTTTCATTGATGATTCTTGATATAGACTTTTTCAAAAAATTCAATGACACCTATGGACACCAAACAGGCGACAAGGTGTTGCAGCACGTTTCGAAAATATTCAAAAAATCTGTAAGAGATCATATAGACACGGTTGCAAGATATGGCGGCGAAGAATTTGCGGTAATTTTGCCTGAGACAACTTTAGAAGGAGCCGCAGCTTTTGCTGAAAGAATAAGAAAGTCTGTAGAAAGCTGCCAGCCAGATTTTGTAGAAACAGAGAATAAGATAACTGTTTCGATCGGTTTGGCTTCAACTTCCATGACTGATTGCGAAACTTACTCTGAATTAATAGAAGCGGCCGACAGAGCTTTGTACAGAGCAAAGAGAGCTGGGCGCAACAGAGTCGAGGAATATAGAGAAACGGCAGTTTCTAAGGCAGATTCATGACATTTGAGGAATGGCAAAGCCTTTTTTCTGAAAGCTACAAAGCTTTCAATGAAACTTCGCCTGCTTTCAAAGAGCTGATCTCTGAAGTTGTTTCATTTGCTGAAGCCAGAGCGACTTCTCTGTATCTGGTCGGAGGTTCTGTAAGAGACTTTTTGACAGGACATGAAGTCAAAGACGTGGACATAGCTGTTGAAGGCGATGCCTTTGTTTTTGCCGAAGACTTCGCTGCTTACTTTGGAGCTGATTTCAAGCTCTATGAAAAGTTTCGTACAGCATCAGTCATGAATAGAGCAGCTTCTATAGATTTCGCATCTGCCAGAGCAGAAGTCTACCCTGAACCTGGAGCTTTGCCCCAGGTAGCTTTTTCAGATATCAAAACCGACCTTAAGCGAAGAGACTTTACGGTAAATGCTATTGCCGCCCGTTTATCTTCTTCCGGAGCAGAGCTATTTGATCCTAATGACGGCCTTTCTGATATTAGAGCTAAAAAAATTAGAATTTTACACAAAGACAGTTTTAAAGATGATCCTACAAGGCTTTTCAGAGCATTGCGCTTTGCAGAAAGACTTGGCTATACCCTCTCAGAAAAGACAAAAATACTTTTTAATGAAGCAGTTGAGAATAATTTTTGTTCAACTCTCTCTAATTCAAGAATTTGTGCAGAGCTGGAAAAGATTTTTCAAGAAGACTCTTTACCGACTTTATTGCCGAAAGTGTGCAAAAGTGCTCTTTTAAGAGTTCTCTCCTTTTCCTTTGAGGCTTTTCCTCCTTCTTCTTTTGCCCTTGAAGAAGCTCAAAAAATCTGCTTGAAGTCTTCAAAAGAACAATCAGAAGAGCTTTTATTATACTTTTCTTGGGGAATTTTATTAGGAAATTTGCCGGATTCGGAAATTTCACAGCTTCTTGAAATGCTTCCCCTTAAAAGAACTGTCAGAAAAAAGCTTGAGGCATATTTTACTGTTAGAAAAGACTTGGAGACAGATTTAGAGGAATTGTCAGAAGATAATAGAGCAAAGCTATACGGACTCTTACATAAACATTCCGAGGAGACGCTTTTGTTGCTTGTATTGAATAGCAAACGGCCTATAGTTCGCAAAAACACATTGTTTTTTTTGAAATATTTGGGTACAATGACCCCCAAAATCAAACCGGACGAGCTTATTCAAATAGGAATTCCTGAAGGCGTGCATATAAGACTTGCTTTAGAGTTTATCGCCTATAAAAAAGCGGATAATCCCGAAATGAGCAAAGACGAAGAAATTATTCTCGCCAAAAACTATCTTGAATCTTTGAAATAAGCCGTCATGAGGTGCTTATGGCTTATTACTATGTACAGAACGATGGAAGCGCGAACCAAGGCGGAGGCTTTGATTTTCAGCTTTTTCTAAAAATTATTGCCGTTTTATTTGTGGCTTCAAAAATTATTGAAGATCCGCTTTTGCTCGTGGAATTGCCACTTATTCTCTTTTCCCTTTCTTTTCACGAATATGCTCACGCAAGAATGGCGGTTTTTTTGGGCGACCC
>JGI24709J26583_10001491_pt1 | contig 19757 bp, 16 predicted proteins | sample BioPla2DNA1_FD_26583 | JGI IMG/M metagenome (IMG submission 26583) | reverse complement strand
TTATATGGTTTTAAGTGCTGTCAAATACTTTTGACACCGTGTTTTCAGCAAAGTAAAACAGGTTTGATAGACAAAAAAAGAAAAAGTGATTATTCTCGAAGCAGGTAGGGAGAACAAATCACTTGTGAAGGAGGAAAATTTATGGAGCTGAACGCACAAATAAAAAAGTATCGAACAGAGCTTAATCTGTCCCAAGAGGAATTGGCGGAGAAGGTCTATGTGACAAGGCAGACGGTTTCAAATTGGGAGAATGAGAAAAGCTACCCGGATATCCACAGCCTGTTGCTTCTCAGTTCATTGTTCAATGTATCTCTCGACCAACTAATTAAAGGAGATGTTGAGACAATGAAAGAAATTATCAACGAGCAGGAAGTTAAGAAGTTTAATTATTACGGAAACATTTTCAGTATTCATTTTTTTATTTTGATTATCACAGCGGCACCGCTATTCTTTTGGTTAGAACGATATGCGTTCATACCTTTCGGGGTGTTGTTTGCAATTACAATGTTTTGGGCATTGAAAGTTGAAAAAATCAAGAAAGAAAATGATATTCAGACTTACAAGGAGATAGTTGCATTTACAGAGGGAAAGAAACTGGATGAACTCCACAAAGCAGTGGAAGTAGGAAAGCGTCCATACCAAAATGTATTGAAGGTTATCATCAGTGCTGTTGTTACGGCGACAGTTTGCTTTTTGATTGGGCTGTTAATGCACATATTTTTGAATTGAGTGAATTGTTTTGGTTTTAAGCAGTAATAGTGAAATTTACATTAAAATCAGCGATTCCACGCATATTCTCCGTTTGAGGTGTGTGTTTTTGCTTTAGAAAGCATTAAAATGCAGGGGAAAAACACATTGGAGGTAAAGTTATGAACCAACTGAAAATCGGCAATTTATTGCCCAGAAAAGAAAAGAGAAAAACCTGACCCAAGAGCAGCTTGCGGAAATACTCGGCGTGTCCAATAAAACCGTATAAAAATGGGAATGCGGAAAGTGTATGCCTGACTACGGCATTATAAAACCATTGTGCCAAGAGCTTGGCATTACCGTATCTGAGCTTATAGACGGCGAGGTTAAGGCTGACAGCAGTATTCGGGTGTTTGACGAAGAACAAATACTTGATATGCTCGGGCGGATACAGCAGCTTGAAAAAACAGAGAATGTCAATTCTCGGTATCCTGCTGATTGTAATGGGAATTGCTTTGTTTGCATTTTCTCAGTTGCTAGGCGGAACGGATTTCAGAGATTTTCTGTCCGGTTTGATGATGGGAATTTCTGTCGGAGAAATGCTCGCCGGAGTATATATCATAGGTCGATCCTTCGCAAAACAGTAGAAAATCATGATTGCTACGCTAAGTAGCATAAATGTAATCGGTTGTTTCTTGTGGAATTCCTGCGAAATCGCTATGATGAGCCTGCAAATTTCAAACAAGGAGGACTCAAATATGAGTTTAGGAGAAAAAATCAGAGAACAGAGAAAACAGGCAGGTCTTTCACAGGAACAGCTTGCTGTAAAGTTAAATGTGTCCAGACAGGCAATTACCAAATGGGAAACGGACAAAGGAATTCCCGATGTTGCCAACCTGATAGCAATTAGTGATGAATTTGGGTTGAGTTTGGACGAGCTGATTAAGGGAAATGTTGCTGTAAAAAGGAAAATCATTGCCGATAGCTCCGCTAAGAAATGGCACATACTGGTTATCGTGTACTTATTGGCTATCGTGACCTATATCGCCTATTTTGCTGTCTGCCACAGTATTTTGATGATCGGATTTCTGGTCGCCACGCTGTTTATGCTGTTCTTTGAACTGCGGATTTTCATTAAAGAGAGAATATATCGATAGGGCAAAAACGACAAGACAGAGTAAAAATGGAGGGACAAAATAGCACGATGAAAGCCACAAAAATTATAAGTATACTCATTGGCGGCATACTGGGAGCAATTTGTGCAGGCATCACGGCATATTTTTGGGAAGTCCATTTGCTTCGGCTGCTGTAGGATTTGTATGGTATTTCGCTGGTTACTATATTGGAAAATGTATCGGTAAAGCCAGAGAAAAATCAAAAGGAAAAAGGGAAAAGGAAAAAAGTAACTGAATAACTTATATTTCGGCTTTGTCACGCAGAGTAACAGCATTGTCATAGATAGTTTATTGCATTTGATGACGTTTCAGATTACATTGGGTTCATCAAAACAATCAAGGAGGTCATCACAATGACATTAGGTAAAAAATTAAAAGAAGCAAGAAAACAGGCAGGGCTTTCCCAAGAACAGTTATCTGAGAAATTGGGAGTTTCCCGTTCTGCGGTTGCAAAATGGGAAACGGATAACGGTATTCCCGATGTAGATAATCTGAAAATTCTTTCCAAATTACTGAATATAAGCATTGATTATCTGCTCGACAACGGCGAAGCAATTGACGAATTGGTTATGCGTGAACCGTATAACTTATCGGAATACGGAAAGGGCGGTAAGGGTAAACGGAAAGACCGTGCTGTGTTGGATAAGTTCCCTAATGCAGAAATCCACACCCTTATCGGAGAGCAAAAACTGACAAAGGGTGAAAAAGTTATTGACAATGTGCTTGGTATCTTCACCGATGCTCCGTTCGGGATTCCCGGACTAATCAACTCGGTAAAAAACACGGATAAACAGTTTTATTTGGTGGAAAAAGACGGCAAGCAGTTTTTTGTTACCGTGACGGATGAGTTTATTGAAACCCGTCAGCTTGCCAAGCGTGTGAACAGCAAAAAAATTGAAATCGGGAATTGGAGATTTACTAAATGTGAATATGAAGTCAAATAGATGCGATTGAAAAGGAATGAATAACGAAAAACTCTTGGGAGGTATATTGTGAGATGATACACAGAGATATAATGTCGCCGCAAAAAACAATACTTGTGTTATTCTTAGTTGTACTCGTGGGCGTTGTTTTTGTATTGGATATTCTTCCAAAGGGTATTGCACAGGGATTTGCTTGCGTGGGAATAAAACTGGATTCCAGTGATTTGGGAACAAAATATGGGATGGGCATAACCGTTAGACTGCTCGGGTTGGCTTTGCTCCTTCCGATTCTATCTCAGCTAAGCGATATGCGGATATTCACATATAGAATTGATAAAACCTGCTTTGCCCTCAGTTGGCTGTTCTTTGTCTATATTGCTGCCAATTTAGAAATTGGCAGCGTGGCTCATGCAACTCCACGGTTGCTTCTGTTGATGGTTTTAGAGTGTATTGCCATCGGTTTTTATGAGGAGATACTCTTTCGGGGTGTGCTGCTGCGGCAATACATAGAACTCTTTGGGAATAGTCATAGAAGAATCATCTGGGCTGTTTTTGCGTCAAGCCTCATGTTTTCGTTGACACACATGATGAATTTTCGAACGGGAGTTAGCACCGTGGCAGTATTGTCGCAGGTAGGCTATACTTTTATTATGGGAGTTGCCTTCTCGGCACTGCTGATTAGAACGAATTGGAACCTTCTGTGGTGCGGCATTCTTCATAGTATATATGACATGGTGGGCGGCTTTGGTGATTTTTATGTTCGGCAAGCGACAACTGAAGCGATAGCGAGCAATAACACCCCAAGCGCAGGCGCATACCTGATGAATCTCTGCCTTTTTATTCCCTTGCTGTTGTATGCAGTTTTTCTGCTGCGAAAAGATGTAAGTCATTAACAACCGAAAACATAAAAAGTAAGACTTTATCACACAGAGAAACGTCATGCTTGCTAGAGATTAGTTCGTTCTATTTTGGTAAATTATCATATTGTGAGTTATAAATTGGAAGCATTTCAATCAGTTCACCATGTCGTTGCTATTTTGTGTTATGCTATGTTATAGAATTTTCTTTCCCTTATTTTTTCCCTTATCAGAGTTCGTAAACTCATATGGAAAGATATAAAACAAAGGAAAGCCTAAGGGAAAGCTCACCTGCGGCAAACATAGTGTTTTCAAGGGCTTATGAGGAATTTAATGATAAAATATAACAGTTATTAAATCCCTTAAAACAGGTGAAATCTCAATTCCAGTTTGTTGAGCTAGTAAATTCATATTTTTCACTCTACGGAGCGTAGAAACCGCATAAATTCACCATATTCTACATTTCGTGGGTGTAAAGTGGAGATATTTTGTATGATAATCAAACCAGGAAGGAGGGAAAACAAATGGACCAAATAAAGATTGGAAAATTTATCGCTGATGAAAGAAAGAGAAAAGGATATACCCAAAAACAACTCTCTGAAAAATTAGATATCAGTGATAAGACAATTTCTAAATGGGAACGAGGAAATGGTTTTCCAGAAGTATCATTATTGTTGCCTTTGTGTAATGAATTAGAGATAACAGTAAATGAGCTTTTATCTGGGGAAAGAGTATCAGAAGATGATTATCGTAAGAAAGCGGAGGAAAATATGGTGAATTTAGTAAAAGAAGCACAGGAAAGTAAAAAGAAAATTATATTATCAACTATGGTGGCTGGGTTATCAGTTGTTGCTGCTGTACCTTTAGTTATGGTTGCAGGGATGTTAGAAATGGAGACCTGGTTACGAATTTTGTTAATTGTGATAAGCTTGACGATTATTGGAATGGGTGTATCAATTGCTTGTATTCTTGACAGAGAAGCAGGAGCATTTGAATGTCCTGAATGCAATAATAGATTTGTTCCTGATATGAAGTCCTATGTTATGGGATTGCACACAATTACAAAGCGTAAATTAGTATGTCCTCATTGTGGAGCTCATAGGTATTGCAAAAAAGTGCTTACAAAGTAAATTTTTATCTATGTAATGAGATAGACAACTTTCAGCTTTCGCCTGCTTTGCATAATTGCTATATCGACGGTTAGAAGCATATATTAAAATAACAATGGGCTGTCCGTTATGGATGGCACATTCGCACATATGGAGATTTTTTTCAATTTCCACTCAATTTACATTCAATGTAGGTTGGGTGGATTTTTTATATTCTATACCTACAAAATAAAACGCCCGCAGGGCAGAAAGGCAGGTACAGAGTATGTACGAAGAAAATAATTCACATGACAAGCCGGTTGTAATCGGTATTGACCACGGGTTTTCACTTATGAAAACCAAGCATCACATTTTTAGTAACGGCGTAATGAGGTGTAACGGCAGACCACCGGTGGCGGAGAATAGCTTTTATTATGATGGCAGTTATTACTGCATCGGTGGGGAGCGTAAGACAGTTCACGAGGATAAGACAGCGGATGAGGATTTCTTCCTTTTAACATTGGTAGCTGTTGCCAAGGAAATAAAGACCAGGGGATTGCCACGCACTTTGCGTGTGGTGCTGGGTGTGGGAGTTCCTTTTAAGCGATTCGGGAAGGAGCAGGCGAAGCTGGTAGCATATTTGAAGCGAAGCGGTACACATTATATTGAATTTGAAGAGGAGGATTATGTCATAACCATTGAAAATGTATATTGTTTTCCGCAGTGCTTTGCGGCGGTGGCAGACCGTATCGGCAACATGCATGGACGATATGTTGTGGCAGATATTGGTTCCTGGACCAAGGATATCATCTGTATTGATGAGAAAAAAGTACAACCGGATAAATGTGTCACCGTACCCAATTCCATAATTACGCTGTTTCAGGAAATCAACGCAGCTGTTGCAGAGGCTGCATGCGGTAGAATTCCGGAAAGTGTGTTACAGAATTTCATACTTGGTAAGGATGTGGTAATTCCTGAGGATGTAAAAGAGATTATCATATCAAAACTGAAGGCGTTTGCAGCGGATATAGAAGGTATGCTTGATGAGAGCGGATTTGACCTTGCATATTCCAACATTCTTTATGTGGGTGGCGGAGCGACCATTATGAGAAGGTTTGGAAATGCAAGGGAAAACGCAGCTTATCTGGAGGATATCAGACTGAATGCCAAAGGCTATGAAATTCTGGCAACCCATCAGATGAATAAAAGGTAGGTCGGTGTAATGCAGAAAACAAAAGATGGATGTCGCTGGACTATCCGACTGAGCAATAAGGACTATGCACAGAAAGAGGTAATCCGCATGTTTGAATATTTATTGGCAACCGGCGAGTATGCAACGGAGTCTGATATTTTCAGAGAAGGCATTAAAAGCCTTTATCGGGAAAAGACGGAGCCGGACAGAATTACAGACTGGGATAATCGAATACAGGAATGTGCCCGAATTACAGCAGACAATATGATGGAGCGTATGCAGACCATGCTGGATGCAACTGTGCGTAAAGGTGGTCTTGTGAATGTGGCAGGAACTGTTGCAGATGCAGATGAAACGGTTGAAGCAGATGTGGGGATGGCACCACCGGAGGCAGTTGAAGAGCTGTCAGAAGAGGTGGATGATTTCCTGAGTGATTTCTTTGGTTATATATAAAATTTCTTGAGTATCATTAAGGCTGACAAAGTGACGTCAGGTAATCGTTTCTTGCGATTGGCTGTACGTCTGCATGTCAGACGGTGGTGCATAAGGGAGTAGTAAAATTCATATGGAAGCTGGGGTTTGGGGATGTCAAATCCCCAACAAGTTTTGCCCCGTGTCTACACGGGGCGGAACTTGCTCTACTATTCGCGACATAGTGGAGCGTATTCGCAAGCGTTAGCGCGCGTACTCGTGAACGACCTTAGGGGAGTGAGCGTATAACCGGAGGGAGGAGCGTAAACGACGGCGAAAAATAAGTGCCGTATCCGGCACAAGACAGATAAAGCAGATTTAGAGGAGGATTTATATGGCGAGAAACGGAGTTCAATTTAATATGTGGCTTTCGGAAGAAGAGAAAGCAAGGATTCAGGAAAAAGCAAATAAAGCAGGCATCAGTATGTCGGAGTATATCAGAAGATGCGCCCTTGGCAGGAAGATACCACAGTATGGAGATGTGGCAGTATTGAGGGATATTTCAGCGGAGCTTGGTAAGATTGGTTCCAATCTGAATCAGATAGCACATCATCTGAATGCCGGCGGCAGCGTTTATTCGGTATATTATGATTTACAGGAAGTGATAAAGGACTGGAATGATATGCACTTTCGGATACTCAAGCAGGTAGAGGATGTCTGCTGTGGTAAGTATCATTACAGGAGGAGTGCATAATGGCAATCATCAAACACATACCGGTAAAGAACAGATATTATTCTGCTGCGGTGGAATACCTTACCTGCAAATTTGATGAGCATACTATGAAGCCCTTGGAGGATGCCAAGGGACGAATGATAATGCGTGACAATTTCTTGATCGAGGGTATCAATTGCAAGGTTGATACCTTCGGTGCAGAATGTATTGAGGTTAACCGGTATTATGGTAAAAATAACGCTGCAAGGGATGTAAAGGCACATCATTATATCATCAGTTTTGCACCGGAAGACAATATTACCATGCAGGAGGCGATGGATTTTGGGAAACAATATGTGGAGAAGTTCCTGCCGGGACATCAGGCAATTCTGGCGGTGCATCCGGATGGTCATAACGGTACCGGGAATGTTCATGTTCACATTGTAATCAATTCCGTCAGAAAGTATGAGGGCAAAAAAGAACGCTGGCAGGATAAGCCTTGCGAATACAGGCAAGGATGCAAACATAAAAGCACCGTCAAGTTTATGCACGCAGCAAAGCGTTGGGTAATGCGTGAGTGTATGGTAAAGGGATATAATCAGGTGAATCTTCTGGCTCGTTCGGATGGAAACAATTATTGGGTAGAGAAGCGTGGAAAGGAGGCAAATCCTGATTTTAAAACAGATAAAGATATGATTCGGGAGAGGCTGGATGCATTGATACGGCATGCAGAATCTTTGGACCATATGATATATTATCTGGAGCATGTGGAAGACTGGCAGATTCGCGAGACTAATAAAACCATATCCTTTCGGATGCCACATATGAAGAAGTCCATTCGTGGGAAGTCTCTGGGTGAGAAGTATGATAAGGAGGCACTGGAGCAGAGGATAGAAAAGGCAATGGAAGCTAAGGAAGAAGCGGAACGAATAAGAAAGGCAAGGGAGGAGGCCATTAGAAACGAGCAGGAAAGAATGCGTCTAGCTGACTCAGAGTGGAGGCAAAGTGAAAAATTGGCACAGCATGAGGAAGCGCATACGACCCGGACGGAGGCTTCTGTGCTCAAAGAGCCTGTTGATGAATTTGAAGAAGCATCAAATAACGAATATGATATGACATTCGCTACAAAACTGGAACAGGCTACAGTCACATCACCGGATATGGATGTTATATCTGAAGCTATGGATATAAGGGCAAAACTCATATGTCTGGAGTATGAACAGGAATATAATTTGAATAAGATTTCTGATCTGGATTATGAGATCAGGCATCATAATCCGAATTATCAGTCCTATGTAGAGAATCAGGCACTCATAAGAAAAAAGCAGTCTTATATTAACCAGTGGACACAAGAATTGGGACAATGTAAATTGTTCCAAAGGGACTTAAAGAAGTATTATAAGGAACAGATTCAGGAGGCAGAGAGTGAGATTAGTGATATAAAGGAAGCAAATACCAAAATTCTTGCAAAAGCCGGATGTAGGAACGAGGATGAACTTCGGTGTTATCAGGATTCATATCAGCAGAAAAAGAAACAGTGCGATATACTGGCTCAGAGAAACCAGAGTATTAAGAAGGAATGTGCGGCGTTAAAAGAATCCTATATTAATCTTATCTCACAGGCAGACGAGTCCACGAGGGAGAAGTTTATTACAGATAAAAAGGAATACCAGAAAAGCAGTGCTGCGAAGGCAGAGGCAATTCTTAGAGGGATGTACGCAGAGGCTTATTCCGAAATGGATGCTCAGACTGCTATGATAAGAGTGGAGACAAGCTTACAGAATGTTGTAGGAGATGGCAGATTCCATAATGGTATTATCAGAACGAAGGGAAGCAGATAGATGTAGTGAGTTTCATAGAAAAGAGTATTGCCCAAATCCGAATAGAATTTGGGCAATTAATCATTTCTCGGTATAATTTTCAAGACTTATAAGAGAAGACAATTCGTCGGAAAAACTGAGTGTGGTTAATTTTACGCCTTTTGCTACATATCGAACATCCTTGTAAATAGGCGTGTTTTTTGTCGCAGGTTTTGAAAAAATGGCTAAAATCTGAAAGGTCACATCAGCAAGATTTCGTATATCTTCAAGTAAGCAGGAACTGGGTACATAATAATTTTTGTCTTTCGTGAATCCAAGACAAAAATTAGTGGTTCCTGCTAATCTGTCAACGGATAGCTTGGGACGGATCGAATTATATATTGCTGTCATTTTTGAAGATTTTAAGAAATTGACTATTAGTGGCAGTGCCTGCAATTTTAACTCAGTAGTGCCGTCAGATTTGAATGCAATATCACTTTCTTTTAAAGTGCTGTTAAGGCATTTCTGATAGAATTGCGTAGGGTTATGTAATATATTTCCCTGTGAATCAATAAATTCTATCCCGGTAAGATGTTGAAAGTTACGTGGAAGAAATGCACTTTCAAAATATTCAATTTGATTATTTTGACGATTCTTGTATATAAAGATGTAGTTGTAACCATTAAGCTTGTCATCGTAATCCTTTGCAGCACGGGATATGATGCGTATGGCATCTTTTAACTTTTGTTGTTCCATAATGATATCCTTTCCGGAACAGCGTGTTTTCGAGCGTTAAAAAAGAGAGTTATAATACCGCAGCATTATCAACTCTCTTTTAGTGGCTAATTTTTCTGTTGTCCGCCAACGGCTGGCACATTCGTCCAGTAAGGCTTCAGGTTTTTCTGTTGCCTGCCAACGGCCGGTACATTCGCCCGGTAAGTCTTTCGGATTATGGTGTTAGCCCACCTGAAACAGCACGCTGTTTCTACTACTATTATTATACGAATGAGTTGATTTTATGTCAATATTGATTTGAAAATTTGTTTGTATTATGCGATGATTTTCTGATTTACATCCGGTATTTTCAATAATGAAATTGTGTCGAGGGTATCTAATCGCTGTGCCTGTTCATGGCATTGCAATACATCCTCGTGTTCAGGACCAAGATGTTTGTCTAAAATTGATTCTGCCTGTGCGTACATAAGTCTGGCTTTTTTTACATTGCGGATTATATGATGTAAAGCGGCAATGTTTTGGGTAATATAACCTGCCATCAAGGAGTCGGCTCCAAATACATTTTTTATGATGCCCAGACAGTTTGTATAAATTCTGAGTGCTTCTGAGAAGTCTCGTTGGTCAAATAATAATCTTGCATATTGAATTAAGCAACTGATACCGTTTGGAGAATATTGCATTTTCGTATATTCAAGAATGCCATATGCTTTTTGTACATATTCCAGAGCTTTAGCGTTCTTTCCCTGAATATGATAACATCGACCTGCATCCAAATATAGGGTGGAAAAATTAAATATATTGGCGGAGCCATCTTTTCCTGCTATGAAAATTGCTTTTTCCTCAAAATCAATAGCTTTATTGATGTTATTATGGATGTTCCATGCTTCGATAGCTTTGAAATGCTCCAACAAATATCGGTCAGAGTTGTTCTTAAAGTCCGATTTTATGCAAAGGTATTCATAGGTACCGAGTAATCGTGAATAGCTGCGATACCTGTGATAGCGGTTGTTAAATTCTAAAGAAGAACGAACAATGGAAATCCACTGTGCGGAAGGCTCATTTTTCACAAAACGTTCAATCATGTCTATCATATCTAGCGTAAAGCGAATCAGTTCGGAATTATCAGCTGCAAGAGTTTCATAAATTCCTGCGAATAGCGGTTCACAATCACTCGATGTAAGAAATTTTCCGGCATTGGTAAGTCTTCGGATGTAGGGTTTCATAGTAGCACGACCACAGTTGATACTTAGCAGTCCTTTGTTAATGAGGCTGTCGAGGTGGCTTGTATAGATGCCACACCATTTATGCAATAGTTTTAATGGAAACCCATTTTCCGGCGCCAGTGCTATATATGACAATAACAGTTGTTCCTCTTTGGGTAAATCCTTATAGCCGAGAAGTTGTAACATGTGTTCTTGAAATATATACATTTTCCTATGATTGTCTTTGGTTAGTAACAAGTTGTTTGTTTCCTGTGGAAGGAGTATGTTTTCTCTTAGCTTATGGCACAGGGTATCTGGTGTTACTGAATGATATGCCAACAGTCTGGCAACAAGCTCTGTAGCCACAAGGTTATAGTTAATGGTTTCAAGTATAATATTAAGTTCGTTCTGATAGGATGTTATTAGTTCCGGTGAAACGTTGGAAAGGGTACATTCTAACAGTGCACGAGAAATCTTGTCAGACGGCTTTAGCTCATAATTGGCATAGTTATCATAGTGGTTGCGACTTGTCAGTAAGACCGTGCATTTCAGTGTGCATATCTGCTGTAATAAAGAGTCCTCTGCTTGTAGGGTGTTGAAATTATCTATGATTAGCAGCGAATCATCTTGCAAGGATTTCAGAAAACGATAATGTTTTTTGAAACGGTCTTTTTCACTTAAGGTATCTGTATCATCCACAAAATCAAGGTCGGAAATCATTTCATAAAAGCTCCCTGTGTACTCTAAATACAGAATATTGGTATAGTCTTTCTTATGTTCCTTGGCGTACTGTTTGGCAAGTTCGCTTTTTCCAATGCCGGGCAATCCGGTAATGAAGAGTGTTGTATGTTGTTGTAAAAGTGTTGTTACGGCAGAGATATCTTCTTCTCTGTTAATAAAATTTTTTACCGGTTTTGGAATATCTGTTGTTAATATAATATCGGCAATAGTAGGAGAAGCCGGTGTGATGTTCTTTGTGGCTTTTTTAAAAGGTCTTGACATTCCAAACAGAAAGCAAGAACATAAAAACTCTGCAATAGCTACATCTTCTACGTCATTGTATAGTTCTAAAAGTCTGTTTTTCTCATAGTNAGAGATGGAGCAGTCCTGTATTAACAGATTCTTCGTGTCCGAAGCCAATTTTCCTAAATCACAAATAATGGGGTAAAGTTTATTGATAAAATCCTGTTTCATAAGTACTTGATGTTCTGGAGACATATAGAAGCTTACTATTTTGGGGCTGATACGCTGCCTGCCATTTATCCAATGGCAGACTTGTCCATTATCAAAAACAAAATCTGTGTGTTCATCTTCTATAAATGATTCAAATATATAATACAGCAGGTCAACCTGTGTTATATCAGCTGCCTTCAGATGTTGCATAATAATTGCTATTAATGTATGAAAATCCATCCGTAACATGGTAAGTAGCTCCTTTCGTGAAAGTCTGTTGAAATTATACCACAAACATATGTTCGATACAAGCGGAATGTTCAATTTTGGGTCAATTCTTGTTCAATGTGATTCGTTCAATAATTTTATAGAATGAAATCAATCAAGATAGAAGCGGAAGGAGGGTAGCAATGCAGAAGGACTTTGAAAGGTGTTGTCGTTTTCTTGCACAGATGATGGAAAAGTATGGTGCAGAGGTTTTGGAGGAAATTGCAGTAGAGTTGAAATTTGAACCGGAGCTTTGGGTTTTGAATGTGGATGGTAAAAAGTCCAGATTGATAGCCTATGTAAAGGGGTTTGCAGAATATCAGAAAAGGGCAGCATAATGGAAGGGGGAGGTCTTTTGGAACATTCCGAAAAACCTTCCTAATACATAAAAGTTCTTGTTGTATAAAAGTTTTTGTTGTATAAGAGTTGGAACAATGATAAAATGATGTTGGGACAATAGTAAAACAGAAGGAGGCTGATAACTATATGAAAAAACAACAAAAATGCTACATCTACACCCGTGTATCCACCTCCATGCAGGTAGATGGATACAGCTTAGATGCGCAGAAAGATAAATTGCATAAATACGCTGACTATCAGGACATGATTATCGCCGGGGAATACTCCGACGAAGGAAAATCCGGTAAAAGTGTGGAAGGCAGACCACAGTTTCAGCAGATGCTTTCTGACATAGAAAGTGGTAAGGATAATGTGGATTATGTCCTCGTATTCAAGCTTTCTCGATTCGGTCGAAATGCAGCAGATGTATTATCATCTCTCCAGCGGATGCAGGACTTTGGTGTTAATCTTATCTGTGTGGAAGATGGTATTGACAGTTCCAAAGATGCAGGAAAGCTGATGATTTCCGTTTTATCTGCGGTGGCTGAAATTGAGCGTGAAAATATATTAGTGCAGACAATGGAAGGACGCAGACAGAAAGCCAGAGAGGGTAAATGGAATGGTGGCTTTGCACCGTATGGGTACCAGCTTATCAATGGGGAACTGCACATTGCCGAGGATGAGGCTGAGATTATTCGAATTATTTACGATAAGTTTGCTAATACAACCATGGGAATAGCGGCGATTGCTACATTCTTGAATAACAGTGGATACAAGAAAAAGCTTCGCCAGAACAATACCATTGAAGGCTTTTCCACATCCTTTGTCAAAGGTGTTTTGGATAATCCTGTGTATTGCGGCAAGCTGGCATTTGGCAGAAGAAAGAATGAGAAGATTCCGGGAACAAGAAATGAGTATCATGTGGTAAAGCAGGACAGCTATATGTTAAATGATGGTATTCATGAAGCCATAGTGTCAGAAGAATTGTGGAATCAGGCACATAAAAAGAGACAGGAAACCGGTGTGGGAAATGTGAAAACACACAGTCTGGATCATGAGCATATCCTGTCCGGCATTATCAAGTGTCCAATCTGTGGAAGCGGTATGTATGGCAATGTCAATCGGAAGAAACATCCGGATGGCGGGTATTACAGGGATTATTTTTACTATGCCTGCAAGCACAGAACTTTTGTGGATGGTCATAAATGCACTTATCGCAAGCAGTGGAATGAGGATAAAATCAATGCAGCGGTGGAAGAGGTAATCCGCAAGCTTGTGAATAATCCAAAATTCAAGGAAGAAATTCAGAAGCATATCGGTAGTAGCATTGATACGCAGGAGTTGGATAGGGAGCATACAGGTTTACAGGAACGGTTAAAGCAGGTGAACGGTGCCAAGAACAAGCTGGCGAATCAGATGGATAACCTATCTGTATCAGACAAACATTATGATAAGAAGTATGAGGACATGCAAATTCGTTTGGACAAGCTGTATGACGAGATAGAGGAAATTGAAACAGCAATTGAAGCTGTGGAGACAAGGCTGTATAATATCAGACAGGAAAAGATATCCGGTGATAATGTGTACCAGTTCTTATTATTCTTTGATAAGCTTTATGACAGATTCACGGATATGGAGAAGAAAACATTCATGAAGAGCTTTCTCGAAGAGGTAAATATTTATGAGGAAGAGCAGGAGGATGGCAGGATTCTGAAGAGTCTCAAGTTCCGTTTTCCGGTATTTTTCAATAATCAGGAAGTATACGAACTGGATTGGGACAACGAAAGTACAGTTGAGACGGTAGTATTGATGTCAAGGGTAGATAAGTAAGGGTGTAATAAGATAAGTTAATAAAGGGATTTCCGTGGTTTGAGGTCTGGTTTTAAGCCAGAAGGATAATCGCGGATTTTTGCTTTGAGGGAAGTTATCCAAGATTGGTGAAATTAAAAAGCCATCAGCAAATGCCGCTGATGACTAAGTGAGTTGATAAGATGGTTGACAAAATAATGGTGAGTTGATTTGATGGCTATCCAATATGTCTTGAGCAAATTGCAGTACCAAAGTAAAAACTAAATTTCTGAATTCTCAAAGTCTTTTAAGGTGCGCCCATCGGCTGTTTTCCACATAATATTTCCATTGGCACTAGAAAAAGTAACAAAAGCAGCCGCAGTCGAAGGACTACCAAATAATAAGTTTTCTCTGAGAATACCAGAATCATCAATTTTATCTGCTAGACTCTCTCTTCGCTTAATTATTGGGTCAGGACAACTTTTAGTTGGTGTGAGAGAAACCACGCTATTCGCATAAACTATGAATCCTTCGTTGGTTCTTTTACCCGTGGCTTTTGCTTTGTTAGTCTGCAAGTGTAATACTGGCTCTCTATCCTCAGCAGGATCAACGACATTGATTAAGGAAGAAGATGCATCTATGGGTTCGAATATTCTATGTCCTAATGTCCCCATAACAATCTTAGCGTAATCAATGAACTCTTCTAGCTCACTTTCTTTTTCTTCGGTGATGTTACCTGGTGTCGGGTCATTACCATTTTGCATTTTGTAACGATTCGCAATTAATGCCATTTTACAAAATCGATTCTCAAGATAACTTATTTCTGTGGGTCCAAAGGAATTATTGGAAGTCGTGAATACTACAGCTTCTGTCCAATAGTCCTTGTCAGGATTCCGCTTGTGTTCTTGCAGACGGTACAATATTCCTTCCCCGTTTTTTCTTGCTCCAGCTTGACCGACATAGGCAACATTGTCTCCTAATTGGTCAGAAATACCGAAAAGAAAATACACACCACTTTGCTTTAAATCATCACGTTCCTTGCATTTCTCTAGTTCAGTGCGTGGGATTTTATATGCAACACCTGTCCAATTGGCGAGGGTACACTTAATTCGACCAGTAGCGGTTCCGTCCATTAAAAACAGATTTATGCTTTTACCTCTTCCCATTTATCATACCCTCCAGTTCTACGTTATCTATAATGTCTTCAATTATTGTGTGAATTTAGAAGAGTCACCGATTCCGAAATATTTATCGAAGAAAGCTTTTAACTTATCAATGACTGTTTGTTTTTTCTTAGAACGGCTATCACCCCCAAAACGGCTTATTGGTGGCATAATTCTGTCGATATCAGTGCCGACTGTTTTTATCTCACCTTCTCTAAATGAGATTTCTAAGAAAATACGTGTCTCTTCTGACTTAAGTCTTTCGTCTTGAATAAGTTCGACAAGATCCTGCTCTCGTTGCTGAGCAACAAAAGTATTCCACTCACTGATAACATCATCCACTTCATTGATTCCAGAAATGAATGATTGAATAAGCTGTTTTTTACTCCTAAGTTCTGGGCTTGCATCGATCGCTTTATTGATAGTAATTAATATTTCTTTATCCTCGCCATGTGTATCATGATATTTTTTAACTAACATGAGGATATAATCAATATTAATTTCTATTTGCTTAATGAGTTCAACTTCGAAAACTATATCATCTATAATATCTGTACTCTCACCAGTTTCACGTCTTTGTTTCCACTCGTCTCGTAAATCCTGGTATCTACCAAGATAATCCTGTAAGTCCCTCTCAGTTATTATTTCTTTACCAGCAAATTCATCGAATGAAGAGAGTAGGTTACGCATGCGTAAAATAGCACCAAATAAGGAAATAAAGTCTTTTTGATTTTGTTCACCGATAATTCGCGGCATAGATACGGGAAACTTATTCAATAATTCCTCAATCATATCAACATAGCCTGGAACAGGCTTTTGGTCAGAAATGTATCCTTCGTAATAATCTTTAAAACTGCGAAGTAAAACTATACCACCTGCGTCTTTATCGCCAAACAGGGCAATGGCTGTATCAACACGTTTTTGTAAGTTGCGGAAGCATACAATGTTACCAAATGTCTTAATGCTATTAAGTATACGGTTAGTACGGCTGAATGCTTGTATCAAGCCGTGCATTTTTAGATTCTTGTCTACCCAAAGTGTATTCAATGTTGTAGCATCAAATCCTGTTAAAAACATATTGACCACAATAAGTAAATCCAATTCTTTATTTTTCATACGAAGAGAAACATCTTTATAATAATTCTGGAACTTATCTGAAGAAGTGTCATAGGCCGTCTGGAACATCGTGTTATAGTCCTGGATTGCTTCTTCTAAAAAATCGCGAGAATTCTTGTCTAGAGCAGATGTGTCTTCTGAATTCTCTTCATCGAGGATGCCATCCGCTTCTTCTTCATTTGGAGCATAGCTATAGATAACTGCTATTTTGAGTTTCTTGGTGGGATCTAAGCTCATCTGTTTGCGAAATTCATCATAGTATAGTTTTGCCATTTGAATAGAAGACACTGCAAATATAGAATTAAATCCACTTATGCGTTGCTTTTGCTTTATTTCCTCAACTGCACCTCTCTCAGCTGATGCAACATCAGAAACATTTGTAAGCTGATTATATATGTAGGATTTGTCTCCGCGATAAGTCTTTTGGTCAAAGTGGTCTAAGATATATTTTGTGACAAGGGAGATACGTTGTGGTGCCATAAATGTTTTTTCACGATTAATATCCCATACTTGTTCATCATCAATATCTTGTTCTGCATCCATGGTTTTAATGTAATCAACTCGGAAAGGTAGGACATTCTTATCATTGATTGCATCCACAATAGTGTATGTGTGTAACTGATCCCCAAAGGTCTGTTCAGTAGTCATGAATTGACCATTCTTAACAGAACCTGCATTTACAGGGAAAATTGGGGTTCCTGTGAACCCAAACATATAGTATTTCTTAAAATTATTTACAATAATTGAGTGCATTTCGCCGAACTGACTACGATGGCATTCATCAAAAATAATAACTACATTTTTATTATAAACTGGATGCTCTGAATTTTTCTTAATGAAAATAGACAGCTTTTGAATAGTCGTAATAATAATGTTTGATTTCTTATCACTCAACTGTTTTGTAAGTATAGCCGTTGATGTGTTGCTGTTCGCAGCTCCTTTTTCAAAACGATCATATTCCTTCATTGTCTGATAATCTAGGTCTTTACGGTCAACTACAAAAAGCACTTTATCAATATACGGAAGCTGAGAAGCTAGTCTAGCAGCCTTGAAAGATGTCAATGTCTTGCCGGAGCCAGTAGTATGCCAAATATAACCACCAGCCTCAATTCCTCCATATTTCTTATAGTTGTGTGCAATTTCTATGCGATTTAAAATTCGCTCCGTGGCTGTAATCTGATATGGGCGCATAATCATCAGCATATTCTCTGAGGTAAACACACAGTATTTTGTTAAGATATTTAAAATTGTGTGTTTAGCAAAAAACGTCTTAGTAAAGTCTATTAAATCAGGAATGACTTTATTATTTGCATCGGCCCAGAACGATGTAAACTCAAAACTATTACTGGTTTTACCTTTTCTAGCTTTGACAGAATCAGAATCCTTTATTGCATTGAAACGTGTGCTATTGGAGTAATACTTAGTATTTGTACCGTTGGAAATAACAAAAACTTGTACATACTCAAATAGACCGCATCCGGCCCAGAACGAATCACGCTGGTAACGATTTATTTGATTAAAAGCTTCACGGATAGCAACACCTCTGCGTTTCAGCTCAATATGAACCAATGGTAGTCCATTGACTAAAATGGTCACATCATAACGATTGTCATACTTAGCGCCAACGTCCTTACCAATGACATACTGATTGATTACTTGAAGTCTGTTATTATGTATGTTTTTCTTATCAATCAACATAATGTTTTTTGAGAGGGCATCATCTCGTTTTAGAACCTGAACGTAGTCATCTTGTATCTTTCGAGTTTTGTCTACAATACCATCATTTTTATTGGCTATAGAAGAAGTGAAGAACCGTTCCCATTCAGTGTCAGAAAATTGATAATTATTCAGTTCTTCTAGCTTTTTTCGAAGATTCAAAATTAGGTCAGCTTCTGAACGGATATACAGGTGTTCATAGCCCTGTTCACAGACTAAACGAATAAACTCATTTTCTAATGCATCCTCACTTTGATAAAAGTCCGAGCGAGCTTTAACTGGCTCATATTCGGTGACTACAGTGTTCTCACTTGTAGCCGCTACAATGTTAATATATGGCATATCATTTTTCCTCCTTTCTTATGAGATTTCTTTAAAGGCCAATAATTTATCACGATAGTATTCATATTGCTTTTGTCGTGCTTCTATTTCAGCAGGAAGACCAATGGAGATGTCGTTACATAGAGCATCAAATCTATCAAGAATGTCTACAATACGTTGTTGCTCAGATTGCGGCGGGAAAGGGATGACAAATTCCTCAGTAACCTTTAACGATATCTGAGGCATAGATCCCATTCCTGATGCAGCATCTCTAAACTTTTGAATATTGTTTTTAAGGACATAGTAAAGATATTTCACAGAAGTCCTGTTTTCGGTTGTATACGCCCACATTTCATTTTTAAATGTAAACGGTTTTTCGTAAAAAATAGCATCAATCACTCCACGAGACTGAACTAAAACAGCAGGAACTCTTGTAATATTTGCATTTGGGATATCTTCTTCAAATGCATTGATAACAGTCTTTCCTCCTGCGAAGATTCTGATATCACCATCGAGGCTTTCAATCACCTTCATCTTGCGAGCTGTAATAGGAGTTCCTTTTATTCTTATGTATATATCTTTAATTTTTTTGTACTCCACATCATCTCCAAAAGTCAACAATTCATCCCTATAATACTCATACTGTTTCTTTCTCGCTGTAAGCTCCGCTGTAAGCTCCGCTGTAAGCTCTGTGAAAACATCTAAAATGCGGACAATCTCCTGTTGTACAGGGAGAGGGGGGAGGGGGATTTTGAAGTTTTGAAGCATAGGTAATGTTATATATGGAACTGAGCCTTTCTTTGAATGCACCATTATATAATCCCTTAAATATCCTTTTAAATAATGTAAAAGATATTTTACATCTGTATAATTGAAATCAGACAAAACATAGGTGCGCTGATAAGCATTGAATTTTCCTTTATAATAGTTGATGTGTCCAACCTGACTACCATTACCAGATACTAAAATAGCTTCTGTATCAAATGCATAATTATCAATTCTGAATGGTGTTGCGTCACAAGTGAAAAAGGCATATTTGCCGTTTTCAACCATAGCATTAGCATTTAATTTTCCTGTGGTGATTGTTCCACAG
>JGI24709J26583_10001486_pt1 | contig 19826 bp, 18 predicted proteins | sample BioPla2DNA1_FD_26583 | JGI IMG/M metagenome (IMG submission 26583) | reverse complement strand
AAAGAGCATTAAAAGGAGTTAATTCATTAGTAGATACTCATGAACTTCTGGCCAAGGAATGGTCATCTAGCAATGAACGTAAACCTTCTGAGTTCCTTAAGAGTAATAAATATACAGCACTATGAAATTGCCCTACTTGCCATGGAGAATATCCAGCGCGTATTTGTGACCGTGAGTTTGAAGATGATAGTTGTCCTTATTGCAAGGGTCTACGTAGGAAAAAGAAATACTTCTTTTAATAAAAATGCACTCACTTTAATAGTGGGTGCATTTTAAAATAAAGTTCATTTTATACCGAAAAAGACGAAATTTGAATTTTCAGTTATTATTCTTTCCTGAGCTTTACAATATTAGCGGCACTGCGCCTGCGGCTATCTTCAATCGCTGCGTAGTGCTTTTTGGTTGTGTTGACATCCTTATGGCCCAGAACATCGGCTACTAGATAGATATCACCGGTTTCTCTATATAGGCTGGTGCCATAGGTACTCCTAAGTTTATGCGGTGTGATTGTCTTTAGCTTAGTCACTCCTTGAGAATATTTCTTCACAAGGTTTTCAACTGATCGTACCCCCAGTCTTTTCATTTGCATGGATAGGAAGAGAGCATTTGTATGGCCTTCCATAGGAATCAGCCTTTTTCTTTCTTCGAGATAGTCAAGTAAGGCTTCTCTTACTTCTTCTCCAAAATATACGACGACCTCGTTTCCGCCCTTACGCCTTATCTTTATTCCGTTATTATTAAAATCCACATCATCTATATCCAGACCTACACATTCTGACACACGGATTCCTGTGCCTAGCAGAAGAGTCATTAGTGCTAAGTCGCGGCTCTTTGTCTTGGAATGAAATCTCATTTGTGTCTTTGTAAGATTCTCTGGGTTCTCAACCTCATCCAAAAGTAGAGCCACCTCATCAGGTTCCAAACGTACTATTTCCTTATCATGAAGTTTTGGCACACTAACTAAAGAAGCGGGATTGGTCTCGATAATTCTTTTCTTATAAAAATAGTTATAAAAGCTTCGCAAGGATACTAATTTTCTCTTTTTACCATTCTCGCGATTAATATACTTTTTATTATCTGATTTATAATAGTTAAGATAGTCTAAATATTCTTCAATATCAAGAGGTGTCAACTCATCAAGCACCTCAACTTTAAGACTGGTGATAGGAGTATCTTTATATGTAGGATTGCTAGTAGTCAGGAATTCGAAAAACACCCCCAAATCATATGCATAAGCTATCCTTGTTCTTGATGATGTGGTTGGTTCAATTCCCCTAAAGAAGTCTTTGCAAAATCTTGGAAGATTTTCAAGCAGTCTCCGTAGTTTAATTGAATTTTCTATATTTACCTGATCGTGATAGTTTTGTTCCGCCATAATGATTCTCCTTTCGTATAGTTGTACCGGGTACAATTCTGGACTGTACCGGGTACAGATTACTTCCAGCCGGGTATATTGCCTTCCCGTATGGCTGTAAATAGTCTTTCCCGTAGACCAGGGCTGTCCTTATCTAGGTTTTTAATCAGCTGCTTAGCGTATTCACGTTTTGTATAGCCATCAACAGGACAGGGGTTTTTAACAACCGGAAGTTGATAGGCATTTTTGAAGTTTATAATGTCTTGTTCATCAATATATATTAATGGACGAATTAGTGTTATGTCAGATCTGTCTAGGTAGGTAACAGGAGAGAAGCAGTGAAAACGCCCCTCGTATAATAATGACATCAACATGGTCTCAATAACATCGTCATAATGATGGGCGTAGGCTTTCTTGTTACACCCATGTTCCTTAGCCTTGTTGTTGAATGCTCCCTTTCTTAGTTTGGCACATAGTGAGCAGGGATTGCTTTCTTTGCGTTCTTCAAAAAGAATCTCTGCAATATCTGTTTCTACAACTGTATACTGTACATTAAGCTCCTGGCACAATTTTGCTACAGCAGAAAAGTCGGCCTCCTTATAGCCCATACTTACAGTAATAGCTTCTATTTCAAATTTATTAGGGTAAAATCTTCTTAAACCACTTAAGGCGTAGAGCAAGGTAAGACTGTCCTTACCACCGGATACGCCAACTGCAATTTTGTCACCTTCTTCTATCATTTTGTAATCATCAATTGCTCGTCTAGCATATCCCATAAGTCTTTGTAGTTTCATATTGTTGACTAACCTTTCTTTATGTAATTGTAATTCTTATATATTTTATCATATTCTATATAGAATTCAAACAGATTTATCCATTCTATAGTTATAGAACGAAATGTTTCGTTATTGTAACAATTAAAAATGTTTATATTTGATCGCGTCATATATGTTCGATTGCTGTAGAATGAAATTTAATTATATGGAATATTATTACTACATCAGTAAGACATACTAATTAAAGGCTATAATGTTATTTTTAGGAATAGTTTTATAGGTAATTAGTACGATTTTATAATGTTTTTTGCATATAAGATGTAAAAATGCATAAATGACACAGTTTTAACACTTTTTAACACTATTGTAATAAATGTCTTATATAAGAGTTAAGTGCAACAAAATTACTAACAAAAGAGAAACCGGAAAAAAAGATAACTAAAGACTTAGGCATTTGTAGGGAGTGATGACAGAAGATGGATATTTGGTTGCAAAAGATATTTTACAGTACAAAGGATAAAGAGCTTCGGAAAAACCGTATTATAAAGCTGTTGGGAATACTTATAGTAACATTACTTATTTCTAGCATATTTCTACTTATGCAGAAGGATTATGTTAGCGCGGCTTCTGGAGTTAGAATATACAATTACACAACAAAAAAAGAATACACATACACTGATATGCAAATCAAGGTAACCTATGATGGGAAGAAGATTAGTGTAGATAGTACACCAGGATTACTAGAGAATAGTATTGCTTTGGTTTCCTATAAGGATATTTTCGCTAGGTCACCTGTTAAAGCAGAATGTGTATATGATAAGCCAGCGCAGACTGTAACTATATCTAAGTTTGATACAACCATTGTTATGAAGATTGGTAGCAGAACAGCCTATATTAATGGAAAAGCAGTAACTGCTCCAGTGGCTCCTGTAAAGATTAAGTATGTTAAGGAGAATGTTACGAAGATACTTGTTCCATCAAGATTTGTTTTTGAGAATCTAGGATATGACTATACATGGAACAAGAGCACTAGTACTGTTTCTGTAGAGGCTAAGCAGGAACCTTTGCTTCTTACATACAATGATGGTGATAAATTCACCTATAATGGTACCCAGGGTAAGGTTACCATTGATGGAAAAAACATTAATCTTGGTAAAATGCCAAGTATAATTACTAACAACACTGCGATGCTTAGAGCAAAGAGAGTGTTTGCTGATAGTAAGATTAATGCAGATTATAAATATAATTCAAAGGATAAGACAATAACTTTATCAAGAGCTGGTAATAAGCTGGAAATGAAGATAGGAAGTCCGGTTGCCCACCTAAATGGCAGGGCTATTGTTCTTGATACAGCTCCCATGATTGTTACTAATCATGAAACGGGTACATCCTATGTTATGGTTCCAGGAAGTTTTACAGCATCCTGCCTTGGCTTTGACTATCGTTGGGATAGAGATAGTATGACTTCAATCTTAACCTCAAGAGATGACGAGGTGATAGATGATGTTCCCCAGCCTGAAGAAAAGCCCAATGATAAGGATGATACTACTGGAAAGATAGAGGATAAGACCCCTGATCAATCCAAGGACGAAAAGCCTAATCAACCCCAGGACGAAAAGCCTGATCAACCCAAGGACGAAGCACCTGGTCAAACTCAGGACGAAGAACCTGAGTTGGGGGATTCTGCTGTTAAGTGGGATAGGGGTAGAGTTATTTCCAAATGGGAAGCTCCAAAAAAACTAAAAGGTGTAAGTAGTGGTGTTCATAGTATTGATAGTAGCGACAAGGCCAATAGCAACGGATTAATTTACGCTATTAGTAAAGACACTAGCAATACTAAGCAGAATACTGAAACCTTTGTAATTATGGCAAACGCTCCATTTGGCAAAATTACTTCAGAGTTAAAAGGCAGGCAAATTAGCATCAATATAGCTGACACGACTACTGTGGAGCATAACTATCAATTTACCAATGCATTTGAAGGGATGACTAATAATATTCGAGCCTACAATACTGATAATAAGAGTAGTAGGTTGGACTTTCATATTACTTCGGAGAATTTCACCTATGATTTGTCCTTATCTCCTGATAGTCAAACCCTTTATGTAACAATTTATTTTAATAGCTTGAATGAGCTGGTATTAGGAACTAATGATACAATGGATTACCTTACTCTTAAGGGAGATAAGAAGCTTAATGTCATTGTTAATAGAATGTCAGGAATTCTTACAGTAGAATTACCAAGAGTAAAGCAGGGAATAAGTGATTTTTATACTAATTTTTATGAATGTAAAAGTATAAATTTCCTAAATGTATTCCATGCATCTGAAAGTACCTTCATATACATAGGGTTAAAGGATAATAATGAATATTATCTAGTAGAGGAAGATAATAGTTATACCATTATGATTCCAGCAAAAAATAAACCCTTTACCCCGGTTCAGCCAACTATACCCAAGGCTCCTGAAGAACCTGTTGAGACAGAGAAGCCGGTAGTAACACCTGAAAGTCCTGTAGTTGGAGATGGCAAATATGAATTAATTATTCCTAATCCTGCAGGTCTTACTGTAAGTCAGATAAAACATGAGGATCAATATAGCAAGCTAAGATTTGCTATACGCATACCGGGAGACTATGTATCATATTTTGACAATAATAAGATTGTAGTTAATTCAAATGTGATTAAGGATGTAACCGTATTCTTAAATTCTAAATCTGAAACGGAGATTTTGGTGACTACATCAAGACTTCAGGGTTATGAATTGCATACAGATGCTAATAATATCTATGTAAATATAGGTAATCCTAGAGAGATATATAAGAATATTGTGGTCTTAGATCCTGGTCATGGTGGAGCAGCTCCTGGTGCTATCTATAATAATACACGAGAGAAGACCATTAATTTTAAGATCCTATATGAGATAGGTAAGGACTTCTTTAATGCAGACCCTAGCCAGCTAAAGGTTTATTATACCAGAGAATCAGATGTGGATATAAGCTTAGCGGACAGAGCAGCCTTTGCAAAAAAAGTTGGTGCGGATTTATTTGTAAGCCTTCATATGAATGCTAATACCAATAAAACAGTATATGGTACAGAAATTTATTATTCATCAAATAATAATAAGAAAAACCAAGCAGGCCTTAATAGTGAGATCCTGGCAAAGTTGTTCGTAAATAACCTTTCAAGTAGCCTAAAAACCAAGAATCGTGGTATAAGAGCTGCAAGATATACTGTGGTACACAATAATACTGTACCCGCCATACTGATTGAGCTTGGCTTTATGTCAAATAATAGTGATTTTGATAAGATTACTAATCCCACCTTTCAATATAATGCTGCAAAGGAGATCCATAAAACATTATTAGAGGTCTTTGAACTATATCCTACTGGTAGATAATATGGGAGGTTTGATGGTATGAGAGTTCTAAACAAATTATTGTGTATCTGTTTTGTAATGATATATATTATCTTATCCCCCTTGGCGACCATAAGTGTTAGGGCGGCTGAGAATAATGATGAATTTCATGGAATGTGGATATCTTATCTTGAATTCAATGATAGGCTTAAGGACCCTAAAACAGGAGAGCTTGGATTTACCAAGAAGCGGTTTGAGGCTGTAATTGATGAGATGTTTGACCAGGTTGTGGAGCTTGGGATGAATGCTGTTGTAGTACATGTTAGACCCTTTGGAGATGCTTTTTATAAATCAAAATATTTTCCTTGGTCTAAATACATCTCAGGCACCCAAGGAAAGGACCCTGGATTTGATCCCCTAGCATATATGGTAGAGGCAGCCCATGACAGAGGCCTTGAATTTCATGCATGGATTAACCCATATAGAGTATCAAGTGGAACTACAGATCCTAACAGCTTATCTAAGGACAATAGGGCTAGGAAATACATGACCTCTGCCTCTAAGGAAGAACAGCGGAAAGTAATTTCTTATGGAGGGTCCTTGTATTACAATCCCTCTGATATTGGGGTAAGGCTATTAATCCGTAATGGGGTTAAGGAAATAGTTGAAAACTATGATGTGGACGGAATACATTTTGATGATTATTTTTATCCTACCCTGGGTACTAATTATAAGAAGAATTTTGATGCCCCGGATTATAAGCTTTACAAGGATATGTCCAAGGAATATGGTACAAGGGTTCTTTCTATAGAGGATTGGCGTCGTGATAATGTAAATAAATTAGTCAGAAGCATTTACAAGGTTGTAAAGGATGAAGATAATGACATTGTATTTGGCATTAGTCCTGGTGGTTTCTTAGACTATCTGGCTATGGATGATCGTTACTACTGTGATATAGAGACCTGGCTAACAAAGCCTGGATATGTGGATTATATTGCGCCGCAGATTTATTGGTCATTTATTCATTCGAGATTTCCATATGATAAGACATTAGATAGATGGCTGAGCATTCGGACCAATGAGGATGTTAAGGTTTATGTGGGAATAGCCGTATATAAGGCTGGTTCTAACGAAGATGTAGAGTGGAAGAATGATAGTAAAATTCTTAGCAGGCAGATAGAATACACCAGAAATACAGAAGAAGTAGATGGATTCGTTTATTTTAGGCATGATTTCTTCTATAAAAAAGCCACAAAAAAAGGAGTGGAAAATCTTCTTAAGCTAATACCGTAAGCCGGTGCCTAAATAGGCAGGGGCAAAGCTGAATAGTTTTAGAACTAATATAAAGCCTCCTAGTAGATATTTAACATAGAAAATAGTCCTACTGATAGTAATAGTAGGGCTATTTTTTTAACCTTATCTTTTCATGAGCGCCTTAGTAAAGTTTGAATAGCAGGCTTATATATTATGCAAGTGAACGTTTTTAAGACAATTAGTACTTTTTACCTAAAGGATTACCCCATTTTTCCTTCAAGTTATTACGAAACTATTAATATGGTGGAATAACGACTAACGAAAGGAGAACAAACCATGAAGAAAATATTATGTATTATTCTTACCGCAGTATTATCATTTTCCATTATAACTCCAGCATATGCTGCTAGAGATAATAAGGGGAAGAATGAAAAGCACCAGAAACATCAAGCTGATAAGCTTAAGAAGAAGGAGAAGGAAAAGAAGGAACCAAAGAAGCACAAGCCTAAGAAGGTTGAATTCAAAATAAAGAAATCACCGGTAATCAAGCATGGAAGATATAAGCTTCCAACCACTCCTGTAACAAAAGGGCTTATTCCATCAGGTGGCCAGGTGACTGTGAAGCTTTATAATGCCAATAATGATGTGACCCCGTAAGTAAGTCTGGTCCAACACTAAAGGTAGACTATATAGCACCTACTTTGACAGAGGTTAGATCAGTAATTTATAATCGCTTTGCTCATCAGCTTTACTTTACAGTAAGCGGGGCTGGAGCAGTAGGTGATATGGTAGATGTTTCGATGATTACTATACATGATCCCGTATTAGGAAAATCCTATCAGTTAACAGCTTCTAAGAATGGGTCCGAAGGATATGTTAATAGCAATGAGTCTTTAGTGGTTACTATTGGGACAGCTGATAGATATAAACTTTCAGGTTTTGAAAACTCTAATATGTATATAACCATTGCTCCCGGCTCATTTATTAAGGATGAGGCAGGAAACGGGTCTGTAAATAGAACAGAGGCAACAACTGTACCTGTTACAGTGATTAAGTAAGCTAGTAAACTGTTTACGCCCCTAAAAATAAAGCTGTATGATTGTCAGTCTAAGTTGAACATAAATGTTCGCTTATGACCTTACAATCATACAGCTATTTATTATGAACGCTTTTCGTCAAAAGCTTACATAGCAAGCTTAGATAATGTGCCAAGGCACATTCTTTGTTCTGGTTGCATTTTGTAGATATCAGTAATATCTGTCTTATCACGGCTCCAGTCTACTAGCATATGCCTTATAATATTGCATAGGGGATAGCTTAAATTCCTTCTTAAAGGTTCGGACAAAGGAAGAATAATCACCAAATCCACATAAAGAGCATACTTCACCAGCCTGCATGCCGCTTTTTATATAGTCCGCCGCCTTAATAGCTCTTTTCTTTTGTATATAATTATAGACTGTAAAACCAGTTTCTTTCTTAAATAGATGCATCAGGTAATATTTGTTGAGAAAGAATTTATTAGAGATGGAGTCAATGGATAAATCGCTATCCAAGTTATTATTAATATGACTTAAAATATTCTCTATTCTGCTGTCATATCGAACATCCTCTATCTTCTTTTTTATATCCATACCAAAGAAAAGTCTATTTATTTTGACCATTAGCTGAATGAATATAGAGTTCTTTAGTATTTCATTTCCAAAGGAGCTGTCATTTATACTTTCCTCCAGATCATCCAAGGTTTGCTGTAATGATGGGATATCAGCCATATTAAGACGTATCATATTCATTTTTCTTTCTGTAGCTAGGGTGAAGCAGTTTTGCAGGTCGCAGTTGTTCCGATTGTGGGCATCTAGAAAATGAGGGTTAAGCCATAGAACAATTCGTTCATAGGCAGTATTGGGGCTTATAATGGGCTGGTGGATATCATTCCTTCCAACTAGAAGTATATCCCAGGGCCTTAAAGTATAGGATTTACCCTCTATAATATATGTAACATCACCAGATAGAAAGATGATAATCTTATTAAAATCGTGGTAGTGAAATTCAAACTCATTCTTTTTTTGATCCTTTAGCTTGAAGAACATGAAGTCCTCATTGAGATAACCTCTTTTCTTCATTTCCTCTGGTTCATAGTGCTCCATGACCTAACCTCCCCTAGACTATGCATATAGTATTGGCCTTTTTTTAAACACTTGCTTCTCGCCCATGATTTCTACTATATACTTCATTCTCCTATATAAATTGTAACTAATTATAGCATTATTTGCAATATATATAACATAAACTGCAACAAATAATGCATTTAATGCGAGTATAATATAGTAAAGTAAGTAATCAGGGAGGGACAGTTATGAAGAAATTTATAAAGAGCTATGCTACACCATTAATATTGGTATTATCCATTCTATTAGGTGGAATCGTAGGAGTTATTATGGGGCCAGATGCAAAGATGTTTGAGCCCCTGGGTCAAATATTTTTAAATCTTATATTTACCTTAATAGTGCCTCTTGTATTCTTTAGTGTGACATCATCCATAGCAAACATGGGCAAAATGAAAAGACTTGGAAAGATAATGGTCAACATTGCGCTAGTGTTCGCAGTTACGGCCATCATATCAGCGGTTATTACAATTATCAGTGTATATATAGTCGATCCCACAGAAGGGCTAGGTCAGGATACAATTCAGAGTATTTTAAATGATGCTGACGGAGAGATTAGTGAGGAGGCAAAGAAGCTTTCGCTACCAGAACAGCTGGTAAAAACCGTTACAGTAGGTGATTTCTCGGCCCTATTCTCAAAAAGCAATTTACTTCAATTAATAGTGATATCGGTTATATGTGGAATAGCCATAGCCATGGCAGGAGAGAAGGCAAAGGTAGTAAAGGATTTCTTGAACGCTGGCTCTGCAGTGATGATGAAAATGATAAAAATAATAATGTATTATGCACCAATCGGCTTGGCCTGCTATTTTGCATCCATAATAGGTCAGTTAGGGACACAGATTTTAGAAGGATATCTTAAGGTGTTCATTATGTATCTGGTAGTATCCATATTGTATTATTTTGTCTTCTTCACCATCTATGCCTATATAGGAGCTGGTAGGGCAGGGGTGAAGGCCTTTTGGAAAAATGCAATAGCACCGGCGGTAACAGCCTTAGCCACCTGCTCCAGTGCAGCTTCAATACCTGTTAATTTGGATGCAGCTAAAAAGATAGGAATTCCAGATGATATTTCCGAAACAGTTATTCCACTGGGTGTAAATACCCATAAGGATGGTTCTGTAATCGGCGGAGTATTCAAGGTAGTCTTCCTATTCGGACTATTTGATATGGACTATAAGAATATATCCATGCTCTTATCAATCCTTGTAGTAAGCTTACTTGTTGGAGCAGTCATGGGAGCAATTCCAGGGGGCGGAATGATTGGAGAGATGCTGATTCTTAGTATATACGGATTTCCACCTGCTGCCCTACCAGTTATTGCAGTAATAAGCACAATCATAGATGCACCTGCAACCCTTCTAAACGCATCGGGCAATACCGTATGCGCCATGGTAGTAGCAAGGTTCGTGGACGGAAAGAAGTGGCTTAAATAAATCTGTACCGGGTACAAAAAGGGTGGTGTACCGGGTACCAAATAGCAATAAAAATGACAGCTTTTAAAGAGTAAAATCTCTAGAAGCTGTCATTTCTTTGTCTTAGCCTGTACCTAACTTGTACCCGGTACGGTCAAAATTGGTACCCGGTACAGATATTATTTAACTGTAATGATAGATCTTATTTTCATACCGTCTACTTCAGCGATAACCTTAGTGGTGCCAGAACCAACTGCGGTTACTACACCGTTGTCGTCTACTTTTACAACTGTATTATTTAGTGTTCTCCAACTAATGTCGTTGTTTGTTCCTAGAACGTTAAGGTCAAATGTTTGGCCTTTTTTTAATTCGAGCTGGCTATGCTCCATTTGTAATACCTTAATATCTGTAGAAACTTTAGAACCATTTACTTCTACGGTAATCTTAGCGTTACCGGGGCCTTTGGCAGTTACTTTTCCGTTTTTATCTACAGTAGCTACCTTTGTATTGCTAGAAGACCATGTTGCCTTATCCTTAGTTCCCACAGCCTGAAGTTTTACTTTACTACCATAGTTTGCTCGAGTAGAACTGAATCTACCACCATATTCTAATACAACAGAATCATGGTTTAGACCAAATACAGTTATCTTACTGGTTATCTTCTTACCATTAAAGGTTGCAGTAATTGTAGCTGTACCATTACCTACAGCAGTAACCAAGCCCTTGTCAGATACAGTAGCTACCTTGGAATTGCTTGATTTCCATGTGGTGCTATTATTTGATCCCCATAGTGCAAGCTGATAGGTTTTGCCTGGTAATAGGGTAAGATCTTTTTTGTTCATCTGAACAATTGTCACCTTAGTACGTAAGGTTTTGTTACCAACATAAGTATATATAGTGGTGCTACCCCAACCTTTAGCTGTGACTTTACCATTGCTTGAAACAGTAGCAGCACGGTTGTTTGCTGATTTAAAGGTTGGCTTCTGTTTGGAGCCATAGACTTTCAGGGTTCTATAATGGCCCAGTTCCAATGTTAAATCGGTTTCATTTAAGTAAACTTTATTAGAAGCTTCAGCTATTTTATCTTTAGTAAGAAATATTGCCGATATTACAGCAATACCTGCGAGTATGTAGGTTATATACCTAGCTCTCATCTTCATATGTCTTCCTCCTAACTATGTAAAAAGATTAATGAGTTACATAAAAATTCAGCATCAGACATTAATTTACTCAATCTGACTGAATTTCCTTTTTATTATAGCCTATTTAGGAGGGAGCTTCATTATTAAATTACTGGAAATAGTACCGGGTACGGTACCCGGTACAGAAGATGGATTATTATATGTAAATATGATAAAATAGTTGTACCCGGTACAGGCCAAAAGTGTACCAGGTACGGTACCCGGTACAGAATATTATAAGGAGGACATACATGAAGTACATAAAAAATCCTGTTTTAAAAGGCTTTAATCCTGACCCGTCTATTCTTCGGGTTGGAGATGATTATTATATAGCCACATCTACATTTGAATGGTTCCCCGGAGTACAGATCCATCATTCGAAGGATCTTATTAACTGGAAATTAATAGCCAGACCTCTTAACAGAGTATCCCAGCTAGATATGAAAGGGGCTTTATCTTCTGAGGGGGTATGGGCACCCTGCCTTTCATATGATAATGGTGTATTTTATTTGATTTATACAAATGTAAGGTTATGGACATATGCAGGTCCTAGAGATCTTGAAAATTATCTTGTGACTACTACTGATATTACTGGTGATTGGTCTGAACCAATATATCTAAATGGCAGTGGTTTTGACCCATCATTGTTTCATGATGACGATGGCCGTAAATGGTTGGTAAATCAACTTTGGGATCATAGATTAGGTAAGAACAAGTTCGCAGGTATTGTTCTTCAAGAGTATTCCCCTGAAGAGAAGAGGATGGTTGGGCCTATTACAAATATATTCAAGGGAACGGAGCTTGGTCTTGTGGAAGCTCCCCATATCTATAAGAGGAATGGATATTATTACCTTATGACGGCAGAGGGGGGAACCACATTTAAGCATGCTGTAACCCTGGCCCGTTCTAGAAATCTTGAGGGTCCCTATGAGCTACATCCGCAAAACCCTATACTTACCTCCTGGACAGGCCCAGATTTAGAGCTTCAAAGAGCCGGTCATGGCAGCTTGGTTGAGACACAGGATGGACAGTGGTATATGGCATACCTTTGTGGAAGACCGCTACCTAATAGAGGTAGGTGTATTCTGGGTAGGGAGACTGCTATTCAGAAAATGGTATGGCATGATGATGATTGGTTATATGTAGATGGAGGCGGTAACCATCCCCATGTAAATGTTCCTGCACCAGATCTGGAGGAGGTCAAATGGGAAGAAGAGCCTATCAGAGATGATTTTGATAGTAATGAGCTAAATATTCATTTTCAGACTCTGAGGATGCCTCTTGGTGATGAGTTCTACTCCTTAAGTGAAAGACCTGGCTATTTACGATTAAGGGGAAGTGGCTCTCTGGGTTCAAGGTTTCATCAAAGCTTTATAGCCAGACGCCAGCAAGCATTTTGCTATACAGCAACTACAGTAGTAGAATTTGAGCCCGATACCTTTCAGCAGATGGCTGGTATATCAGCTTATTATGATACAAATAATTTCTATTATCTACATATTACTTGGCATGAGGATAAGGGAAAGATTATAGATATTGTTAAGAAGGATGCAGGGATATTCGATGAGCCCATAAATGAAAAGATATCCGTAGAAGGATGGGAGAGAGTATATCTAAGGGTAGAAGTGGACTATCATATGCTTCAATTCTCATATTCTAAGGATGGAAATGCATGGATTAAGATTGGAACTACATTTGATGCGAGCGTTCTATCAGATGAATACACTGTGCCTAATAGATTTACGGGTGCATTTGTAGGAATATGCTGCCAGGATTTATCTGGGCAAAGAAGAAACGCAGATTTTGACTTTTTTGAATATAAGGAAAGATAAATATTATTGAGGCTGTGCAGATGTAATTAAGGAATGCGACAGCCTCAATTTTACTATCAATTTTCTGTTTCCATAATAATATTATGATTATATATGGACAAGTATATTTCCAGGATATATATATAAAAGGTTTATATATATAAGGATATGTTGATATCCCTGATATAATTTAAATCCAAGAAAATTATATTTAATATATACTCATATCCTTGATATCATAAGGTTGCCTGAGGAGTATCTTCTAAGTCCTCGATAGAAAACTAAGAAAGCCAGAGCAACAAATATAATAGCGGCCCCTATTATAATAAGAAGAGAAGTAAAATTAAAGTTTAGAACTATTTGAAGGGGCAGGTAATTAATAAGGCCTACCGGTACGACTGTATAAAGAGTTAACCTAACAACTCCTTTAAATATGCCTTCAGGATATGTTGCAAAGTTGATAACGGCGGAGATTAGGTTCTGCGAAAGTATATCTCCCCGGATAATCCAAAATGATAAGCTTCCCACTATTACTCCAAAGGCTGTTAGAATAATACTACCCAGAATGGATACTAAGGTAAAAATTAATAAATTGTATAGACTGAACCTAAAGATTAGTATAATAATATACCCATATATCAAATCTCCGATTGCAGAGGTATTGGTACCAGAGGAGATAACAGCTAGGAGAACGTTCTTTGGCTGTACCAAAAAAGAATCCAGCTTTCCGTTCATAATCAAATAGGGAAGCTTAAAGGCCTGGCTAAAGAAAATATGAGATATCCCGAAAGTAGATGCAGCCAGTCCCCATAATATGAGGACATCAGAAAGAAAATATCCTCCGATGTCGCTTTTAAGTTGAAATAAAAGAAGCCATTGGACAATAAAGGTTGCATTGTTCAATACCATGAAAATAATATTCATCAAGAAGGTTACATGGTTTGTCATTTCACGCATAATATTATATTTTACTGATAAGAAAAGAACCTTAGTCTGCTGTTTAGCCGCCGTTAACATTGATTTTTTTTACTCCTTTCTGATACAAACCCATTAATAATAAGAATGATCCTAGAAGATAGATAACCTGAGCTAATAAAACCGATGTAAATATTTCTATTGAAAAAGAAATTATCAGTTTTACTGGTCCGTAGGTAATTACATAAATCGGTGAAGATCTGATAATCGGTTGCGCCCAGACGGGAAACATCTCCACCGGAAATAAGATGCCAAGTATCAGGAGAATCTTAACATAAATCCAATGGAAGGGAGCTGCATCTTCAATCCAGAAGGACAGGAGTGAAATGCTCATAGTCAGAAAATTATTTATTAAGGTAGCTGATATTAAAATCATAATTATAAGAGGTATATATATAGGATTAAATTCTGGAATTCNACCGACCCAGANATATCCTAGGGTGAGCCCAGCACATAAATATAAGAANAATTTGATTGCAATCTCACCGAGGTTTCTTACAATCATATAAATCACATAATGATAGGGCTTGTTGATCACGTAAGCAATGGCTCCGCTTTTGATATCATTACTAATCTGAGAGATTATAGCTCCATTTCTGGTTCCAAACCATATTGTTTCAGTCAGTATGACATACCAAATCATCTGTTGTAGTGAGTAGCCATTGATTAGCTTTTCTGGGTCTGTGTATATGTACTGCCATAAATTCAAGAATATAAATATAATAAGAATATATGTAACAAAACCCAGAATGATATTCATGATATATTGGAGGCTATCCATTATGGTTGTCTTAAAGATAAAAATGTATTTCTTCACTAATTAATATGCCTCCCTTCTTTATAAATATCTGTTATGATATTTTCCAAGGGAACATTGGAGATATTTATATCAATGATATTGTCTGCATCTATCAACTTCATTGCATCGCTAATAGACTTTTTACAGGTGTCCACCTCAAGTTTTAAGTTATTAGACTTGCTTTTTAAGACTGTTATTCCGTCATCACCACTAAAATCAACTGCTTCCTTTAATTTTATCTCTACTATTTTCTTATTCAGATAGTTGTATTTCAAGTTGTTCATGGAGTCATCCATTACAATCATACCGTGATTAACTATGATAATTCTTTTGCAGAGCTTTTCAATATCTCCTACATCATGACTGGTAAGGAAAACCGTTGTACCATATTCCTTATTCATCTGCTTAATAAGTGTTCGTATGTTCTCTTTTACTACAGGGTCCAGTCCAATGGTAGGCTCATCCAGAAATAAAATCTCAGGTTCATGTATTAAAGAAGCCACAATTTCACATCGAATTCTTTGTCCCAATGAAAGGTTTCGCACAGGTGTATTGATAAAATCATCCAGCTCAAAGATAGCAGTTAATTTCTCAATTTGCTTTTCCACATCACTATCAGCAATATCATAGATTGCACCAAAGAACTTGAAATTATCATATGGTGTCAGGTGTGTCCAAAGCTGCTCCTTTTGTCCAAAGACAGTTCCGATCTTATAAGCCAGCTTTTTCCTCCGCTGTGTAGGGCTGATATCAAGTACAGATATATCTCCCTTATCAGGATATAGAATACCTGTGAGCATCTTGATGGTAGTGCTTTTGCCTGCCCCATTAGGTCCTATAAATGCAATGATTTCACCTTTTTTTACTGAGAAGCTAATGTTATCGACTGCAGTAATTTCCTTATATTTAGGATGAATTATTGACTTCATGCTACCTGTAAGTCCTTTTTCTTTTACCTTAACCCTGTACTTTTTCGTTAGATTTTTCACATTAATAGCTACCATATCCTTATTTCCCACCTTTTTATATCCTACCTAAAATAGGTAAATTTCGAAATAGTATAACACAGATATTTTCTACTTTCAAGCACAATTTATCAGTATAAAGCATCTAATATAAGAAGGTGTCTGTTATTTATCTGTGATAGATTATTTTAACAGAATAATATCAACTGTACCGGTTACTGTACCGGGTACCGTACCCGGTACAGTAACTGCTACTAACTAGAAGCCACCACATAGGCAAAGAATTAATATCAAGGGCAGTATGCCCTCCATTCCGCCATTACTGCAGCCGCAAGAGCCGCCAGTTCCGCAACCTCCAAATATCCCGCTGTCGCCTCCACATAAGAATAGTAATAGTAAGATCATTAACATGGAGTTGTTACCTGTATCACATTTACTGCTGCCACAGTAATCCTTACCGTAGGATGATGTTGATATATCACTCATATCTTGTAGCCTCCTTTAACTGATTATACTGTATCATATGCAGTGCCCTAAGTTTATTACGTACATGTAGGTGACTATGTCACTTAAGCTCCAACGTCATTCCCCATGTCTTTTAAAAATATTATTGGAAATTATAGGTGTAACTGTTATAATAAGGAGGATGTACTTATTTTACAAATACATCTATATCAAATATGAATTAGATGGGGGATATATAAATGCTATCAGTCAATAATGTTACAAAGAAATACGGCAAGCTAGTTGCAAATGATAATATTAGCTTTGAGGTTACCGGCGGTGAGGTTTCATTGCTATTAGGACCAAATGGTGCCGGAAAATCAACACTTATAAAATGTATATCTGGTCTACTGAAATTTACTGGAAGCATAGAAATATGCGGTAATGAAAATAAATCTATTCAGGCCAAAAGAGATCTGGGTTATATTCCTGAGGTACCTGCTCTTTATGATATGCTAACTATCTGGGAGCATATGGAGTTTATAGCAAGAGCTTACTCCTTGAGAAATTGGAAGGATAGAGCAGAAAAATTACTTGAGAGATTTGAGCTTGATGATAAGAAAAAGAAGCTGGGTAAGGAATTATCCAAGGGAATGCAGCAAAAGCTCAGTATATGCTGCGGGTTTCTTCCTGAGCCAAAGTTAATACTTTTTGATGAGCCTATGGTTGGCCTAGATCCCCATGCCATCAAGGAACTCAAGACTATGATTATTGAACAACAGCAGGCTGGAAATGCTATTCTTATAAGTACTCATATGCTTGATAGTGTCAATGAATTCTGGAATAGTACTAATATAATGATGGATGGAAAGATTGTAGCAAGAAGATATAGAAATGAAATGGAAGAAGCAGAAGAGGATTTGGAAACCTTATTCTTCCGTATAACTAAGAGGGAGAATTGATAGTATGAAGGCTTTAGTATATCTCTTATTAACACAAACTAAAAATAAAATTCTATCCATAAGGAAAAAGCCAGGGCTAATAATACTATATTCTTTCATCCTGCTTTTTGTAATAGGGTCTCTGCTTTACTTAATATTGGTTGGTGACAAGCAGGTCAATATACTACCTGTAGATAATAGAAGTTTGTTTTTGTTCCTAAGTGGATTTGGATTATTATATTTATATACATTTACCTACAGTGGACTATCCACAGGTTCAACATTTTTTACTATGGCAGATGTAGGTTTACTTTTTGTTGCCCCTATTTCAACTAAAAAAATATTATTCTACGGATTAATAAGTGCCTTGGGTAAGGCCATGTTTGCTTCCTTATTTATATTTTATCAAATACCAAATCTAAAAAACATGTATAATTATGGCATTATAGAAGTTCTTTCCTTATTTTTTATTTATGTGATCCTGGTAATATTCTGCCAGCTTTTATCTATAGGTGTATATATCTTCAGTAATGGCAATCAAAGCCGTAAGAATATGGTTAAAATGCTTCTCTATCTGTTTACAGGTGCTCTTATTATTGCTGTATACTTGATTATGAAAAATGAAGCTGTAGGTATAATGGAAGCAGTTAAAATGCTAGTTGACCGAAATTGGTTTGGTTATGTACCAATTGTGGGTTGGGTAATTATGTTCTTTAAGGGTGTACTTATGGGCTCGATTATAGATATTGCGATATCATTAGCTTTATTTGCTCTAGTAAGTATCTTATGCATATCTCTTTTAACTGCCCATAAAGCAGACTATTATGAGGATGTTCTTCAATCTACTGAGTTTAATTATCAGAGAATACAAGATTATAAGGAGGGGCGTAATATCTCTTCGACTACTAATCGTAAGGTTAAGGTAAAGGATAAGGAAAATGGCCTTAATAAAGGCAAGGGAGCCTTTATATTTGCATACAAGCATCTGCTAGAGATGAAGAGAAGTAGTCGCTTTATATTTGTAGATGTCTTAACGGTTATAACAACAATAGGTGTAAGTATTGCTGGATATTCTATAAAGAATGAGATGAAAGCTTATATTATATTAGCCGCAGTGATATATATTCAATTTTTTACAACTGTTTTTGGTAGACTGAAGATAGAGCTGATGAAGCCCTATATATATTTGATGCCTGAACCTTCGATTAAGAAGTTGTTTGCTGCCAGTATTTCATCATTACTAAAGCCCTGTGTGGATTCTATATTCATCTTTTCAGCTTTGGCTATAGTAGGGGGAGCAAGTATATTGCATTGTTTATTTATGGCAATCGCCTATATCTGCTCTGGTGCGGTCTATGTAGGATTAACTATTGTATATCAAAAGGTTTTAGGATCTCAGCCCAATCAAGTTGTTCAAATGTTTATTGGAATATTTCTAATGTTACTTATATTTTCACCGGCTGTAGTTATATCTATACTATTTTCAATATTTATCCTACCAAAGTCTTTACTGTTTTTATCATCATTGCCATTTTCAATANTATGCTTAATATTAGCATTTATAATATTTCTATCCTGNGGGAATCTANTNGACAATACTGAAATATCAGAAGTTAAGAGGTAAATAGATGTCTTAAGGCTACATAAGCAGCCAAAGTACGTCACCTAAGTACCGGCGGTCTTAGAGTACCTGCTTGTGGTCCTTGTTAAACTCGCACAAGAAACAAAGGGCTTCGTGAGTTTCGCAATTGCCTAATATACCTTAGAATGTGAAAGGCAGGGTGTTTTATGGAGAATAATAAGAAAACTACAATTTTTATTATGCTTGTTATAGCATTTATAGTTATATCTACAGGATGCAATAAATATGAGGAAACTGAAAATGTTCCTACCTTACAGCTTGAATATCAAGAGGATGAGAAGATTGAAACAATGACTATTAGGCATGGGACAGCTACTTGGCGATATAAAGAAAGGGGCTTAGATGCTGATGCTCCACATCCTCTTGATTCAGTGGCTAAAACGCCCCAGGTAAGGAGAACGGATGATTTATCGGAGATTAAACTTAATTTCTCATCACCCCCTAGTTCCTATTCTGTAAAATGCTGGACTGATGATTATATTGATAATAATGAGGCATATTATGATTTCTATGAAGAGGTTAAGGTATCAGATGATACTATAGCCATTCCTCAAGATGAAGTGGGCTACATCTATCTGGTTGAAGCTATTTGGCCCCAAGGAAAAGCCCATTATGGCTTCTATGTGGTTGCTTCTGAATACTAATACCTAACTTGGTTATCGATGAAAGGACTTGAATCTTTATGAACGGAACGAATATGAATAATAACTGGAAAAAGTATTTGGTTATTATAATAGTACTAATTATTGTT
>JGI24709J26583_10001485_pt1 | contig 19835 bp, 26 predicted proteins | sample BioPla2DNA1_FD_26583 | JGI IMG/M metagenome (IMG submission 26583) | reverse complement strand
TAGTTGAAGCAAAGGAGCTTATAATGACCTTGGATAATGTGGAATACATTGTCGCCAAGGGCAGAAAGGGAGGAAGCAATATTGCTGCCGCCATATGCAATGCCTTATTGTACAATATATAGCTTAAGCCGATTTCTTCGATGGGTAAGGAAAAGTTTTTTGCGGAAAAAAAGAAATGATTTGGGAAAATACTGATAAATAAAAAATGGGAGTTGCTATGATATACGTTGTGGGATTAGGTCCCGGAAACCGGGAAACAATGACATATGAGGCTGTTGAAGCAATAGGACGTTCAGATGTNATTGTGGGATATAAAACATATATTGATTTGGTCAAGGATTTGATTAAAGGCAAAGAAGTGGTTTCAAACGGCATGAAACAGGAAGTAGAAAGAGTCAAAAAGGCTGTTGAAATTTCAAAATCAGGTAAGACTGTGTCGGTTATAAGCTCAGGAGATGCAGGAGTATATGGTATGGCGGGCTTGGTTTTAGAGCTGTCAGGTGATGAGGATGTGAGGATTATCAGCGGAGTTACAGCATCAACAGCCGCTGCCGCAGTCTTAGGGGCACCCCTCATGCATGATTTCTGCCACATAAGCTTAAGTGATTTATTAACACCTTTGGATTTAATATATAAAAGAGTTGAATTAGCTGCAGAGGGTGATTTTGTAATATGTATTTACAATCCAAGAAGCAAGGGACGCCCGGAGCATTTAAAAAATGCTTTTGAAATAATGAAAAAATACAAATCAGGCTCAACACCTGTAGGTATTGTAAGAAATGCAGAGAGAGAAAATCAAGAAGTACGTATTTGTACAATTGATACAATTGATTATGAATCAGTTGATATGCTCAGTATAGTAATAGTGGGCAACAGCTCAACTTACATAAAAAACAACAAAATTATAACTAAAAGAGGTTATGAAACAAAATACCAACAATTTGGAGGAAAAGAATGAAAAAATCAATACTTTTAAAAATTATCTTAACCGTTTTAGCGGTATCTATGATATTTACGGGATGTGGCACTGAAGCTAATAACCAACTCCCGGCAGGAGAAAACCCACCGGTAGCGGAAAACCAATCTACAGAAGAAACACCTTCGGGAGAAGGTGCAGAGGGTGAAAATGAGAAAGAAGAAGTAACATCAGCTTACGGGATAATAATTAATGAAGAAGATGTAGTGTTTACAGATGCAACGGGGGAAGAAGTATCAATTAAAAAAAATCCTCAAAGAGTAGTTGTTTTACAGAACTCCCTATTGGAAATTTGGGATCAGGCAGGGGGGCAGGTTGTAGGAAGGGTTGAAGAATCTGAAGATAAAATCGTTGAAAATGCTATGTCGGCAGAAGTTGTAGGTACAATGGCTGCTCCTAACCTTGAAAAGATTCTGTCATTGGAGCCGGATTTGGTTATTATCTCCAGCAGTAACAGGCCGCAAAGGGAAATGATACCCCTGCTTGTTCAAAATAATATACAAGTAATTAATTTATATAATGATTTCTTGGAGGATTACTATAGAACAATAAGACTTTTTACAGCTATTACGGGAAGGGAAGATTTATATGAAGACAATGTAAATAATATACAAAAGAAGGTTGATGAAATAATTGCCGAGGCACCTGCCGATAAAGGCTATAAAGCCGTGATAATGTACGCTACAGCCAATAGTATTACGGTGAGAGACTCAAATACCATGGTGGGTGAAATGATAAAGGATTTAAATGTGGCCAATATATCCGACTCTGTTGAAGCAGGGGGGGATACAAGAGTCTTTAGCTTAGAGAAAATACTTATTGAGGATCCGGATTTTATCTTTGTACAAACTATGGGAACTGACTTGGAGGCAATTACAGAAAGATTAAAGTCCGAAGCTTTTGATAATCCTGCATGGGCATCTCTTACGGCGGTTAAAGAAGACAGATACTTTGTCCTTCCAAAGGATTTATATTTGTACAAGCCTAATGACAGATATCCTGAAGCATATGAGAATTTAGCGAAAATGATTTATCCTGAAGTATTCGGAGGGTATTAATATCAGCAGATGAAAATTTTAAAATCTTAAGTAAAGGTTAGGATAGAAAAACATGGCTGACAACATGGAAAAGAAGGGCAAAATTCAGAAAAGTGTAATTTTAACAATATTTATATGTTTATCAGTGGCAGGATTTTTTATAAGCATCGGCAATGGGGCGGTAAAAATATCTCCAAGGGAAATTATAGATGCAATAGTGCTTCAGGAGGAAACGGTAAACTATCAGATAATTTGGAATGTTAGACTTCCGAGAACAATAACAGCATCATTGGTGGGAACATGTCTTGCTTTATCAGGCTGTATACTCCAGGGTGTAATGCGAAATCCTCTGGCAAGCCCTAATATAATCGGAGTTTCCTCAGGTGCGGGGCTTATGACCCTAATTGTTTTAATAGTTTTTCCCGATTACTACTACTTGGCTCCTATAGGTGCTTTTGTAGGAGCTATTACTGCCACTCTCTTCATATATTTTTTAGCATGGAGAGAGGGTGTGGCAACAACCAGGCTCATTTTGGCAGGGGTTGCGATTTCATCCTTGTTGGGCGCCGGGAATAATGCCATAATTACCTTTTATCCGGACAAGGTTTCCGGAGTTATCGGTTTTATGGTAGGAGGTTTGTCCTCTATCAGTTGGAAGCATGTGGACATGATACTCCCCTATGCAATTGCGGGAATGATACTAATTTTGTTGGTTTCTGACAAATTGAATATACTCATGCTTGGAGATGAGGTGGCAACGGGACTTGGCTTGAATGTGGAGGGAACCAGATTCTTATTTATTATAATTTCATCCATGTTAGCCGGAGCCGCCGTAAGTGTGGTAGGATTATTAGGTTTTGTGGGTCTGATAGTCCCCCATATTACGCGACTTTTTATAGGTTCTGATTACAGATACTTGCTTCCTGCAACGATTTTTACAGGTTCTGCTGTTGTGGTTTTCTGTGATACATTGGCAAGAGTTATGTTTGCCCCTCTTGAAATACCTGTGGGAATTATAATGTCAGCCTTGGGAGCACCGTTTTTCTTGTATTTATTAAGAAGGAAGAAGGAATATTAAAATGGATTTGAAGGTTGAAGGATTGAATGTATGCTATGGCAGCAAAATGATACTCAGGGATATGAGCTTCAATATAAAAAGAGGGGAAGTAGCAACCGTCATAGGGCCTAACGGCTCCGGAAAATCTACACTTATCAAATCAATCAGCCGCTATTTGAAACCTGTAAGCGGAAATATTTATTTAGATAATGTTAATATAAATCAAATAAATACAAAGGAAATTGCAAAAAATCTCGCAGTGCTTCCTCAGGTAAAAAATGTATCCTCAGATATTTCTGTTGAAGAATTGGTGTCATACGGGAGATATCCCCATCTTAAATTCGGTAAAAGGCTTGGGAAAACAGACAAGGAAATTATTGAATGGGCATTGGAAAAGACAGGTCTTGTTGAAATGAAGGACAGATATGTTGTTACCTTGTCAGGAGGAGAAAGGCAAAGAGCATGGATTGCCATGTCATTGGCACAGAAGCCTAAGATCTTGCTCCTTGATGAGCCTACCACATTTCTTGATATATGCTATCAATTAGAAACATTGGAGTTAATCAGGCAGCTTAATGAAACTTTGGAAATAACCGTGGTGATGGTGCTCCACGATTTGAATCAGGCAGCAAGATATTCCGACAATATGTTGGTTATTCATGAAGGAAAGCTTTTGGAATATGGGGAGCCCTGCAAAATTGTAAACAAGGGGCTTTTAAAAAACATTTTTAAGATAGAAGCGGACATATATGAAGATAAAATAAACAACTGCCCCTACTTTATTCCCAAGAAGGTAACAGCATAGCAAGGAAGTGATAAGATGATTGAGATACGAAATCTCACCAAGAAATTCAACGATTTTACGGCTGTAAAGAATATTGATTTGACGGTAGAGCCGGGGGAATTTATCGGAGTTTTAGGACCAAACGGTGCAGGGAAAACCACAACCATAAAAATAATTACAGGTCTGTTAAAACCTACTTCCGGAAATGTTTACATTAACGGTAGCTTAATGAATAGAAACAACAAAAAAGCAAAGGGAATCATGGGTATTGTTCCTCAATACTCCAACTTGGACAAGGAGCTTACCGTATACGAAAACCTTGTTTTTGCTGCAAGACTGTTCAGAGTTGAAAATTATAGAAACAAAATAAATGAGCTTTTGGACTTGGTTGATTTAGCGGAATTTAAAGACAGAACAACAGCAAACTTATCAGGAGGTATGGCAAGAAGGCTAACTATTGCAAAAGCTCTCATAAATGACCCGGAGATAATTATATTGGATGAGCCTACGGCGGGAATAGATTTAAACGGAAGAAGAAAGATATGGGATATTTTAAAATATTTAAAAACAAAAAACAAAACAGCTCTGCTTACCACCCACTATATTGAGGAAGCCGAATATTTGTGCAGCAGAGTATGTCTTATGGACAAGGGAGTGATTATTCAAGACAGTACTCCAAAGCTTTTGAAAGAGCAGTTGGGAGTTTACACTGTTGAATATTTTGATGAAGAATTAAAAACAGTATATAAATTCTTCAAATCAAAGCAAGAAGCATTGAATTATTCTGCAGACATAGAAAGCATGAGCTACACAATAAGGGAAACAACCTTGGAAGATGTCTTCTATAATTATACAAACAGGAAGGTAACGTGATGGAAGTATCTACAGTTTTATGGAGGGAGTTTATTTTTTTCAGGAGGCGTATTGGAAGAATTACCTCTTCTGCCATCATGAGCCCTGTTTTATACCTCATTGCTTTCGGTTGGGGCTTTGGCAGAGATCTTGTGGTGGAAGGAGCCACCTACATGCATTTTCTCATACCCGGACTCATTGCCATGACAACCATGAATACAGGATTTAATGCTGTATCCTCAAGAATTATCACATCGAAGCTGTATGAAAGAAGCTTTGAATATTATCTTACATCTCCCATCAGCATGCCCCTCATGTCTTTTGGCTACATACTGTCGGGAGCATTGAGAGGAATTTATGCAAGCCTTCTTATTATATTGATATCCTTATTGTTTGGCATAGTAATTAAAATCAGCTTTTACTTCTTGTTAATTTGTTTTTTAAATAGCTTTGTATTTGCCGCTTTAGGATATGCCGCTGCTTTATCGGTTGAAAGTCACTATGATATGGGCAGGTTTAACACATATATAATGACACCCATGTCATTTTTGTGCGGAACATTTTTCTCTTTGGACAATTTGCCGGCTGCCGTAAGGTCAATAATAGGTATTTTGCCATTATCACATGCATCCGCATCCCTCAGAGATACTGTGCTTCGAGGAAATTTTTCATATATTTCAATTTTGATTCTGACGGCATATGGGATTCTCTTATATATAATTTGTGTTTGCATGAGTTACAGGGAAATGAAATAATATAAAATTTTGGAGGAAATATGAAAAAAGCAATAGTTGTTGCAAGCTTTGGATGTTCAATAAAGGATTCAAGGGAAAGATTCATCGAAACAATTGAAAATGCCATTATGAATAAATACGAAGATTTTGACTTCTTCAGAGTATTTACGTCGGAAATTATCAGGAAGAAGATGAAAGAAGAAGAGAACTTGGATATTGACAACATGAAGACTTGCCTGCAAAGGTTGAAGGAAGAAAATTATACCCATGTCTACATATCCGTAACTCACGTAATACCGGGATTTGAATATGAGAAGGTTTTAAACGCAGTTAATGAATATAAAAATAATTTTGAAGAAATAAAAGTAGCAAGACCGTTTTTGGACGAACATATGGGAGAAGATGAAGTAACAGTTATAAAATCATATATTAATACTGATTTAAATGATGATGAGGCTGTAGTACTGGTAGGACACGGCACGGAGCATGGCTCTCAAAGATACTATGAGCAAATTGAAAAGATGTTGAGAGCGGATGTAAATAACCTTTATATAGTAAATATTGAAGGCAGTCCGGTGATTGATGACATAACAGATGAATTAAAAGAAAAGAAATTCAAAAAAGTTTATTTGTATCCCCTATTAATAGTTTCAGGAGACCATGCACTAAATGATATAGGCTCAGATGATGAAGATTCCATAAAATCGAAAATTGCTGCCCTTAGTGATGTGGAGATGTTTTTTACGGGATTAGGCGAAAACACAAATGCAGTAAACTTATTCATCTCCAGATTAAATGAGATTTTGATTGTATAAATTTATAATAGTATAAAAAAGGAGAAAGTAATGAAAAAAAGAATTATTTTATGTTTAGCACTACTGTCAGTAATGCTTTTATCGCCAAATTATATTTTTGGTATGCACATTATGGAGGGCTTTTTGCCTTTAGGTTGGGCAATTTTTTGGACAATTGTTAGTCTGCCTTTTGTTATTTTAGGCATTAAAACAATATCCAAAACATTTAACGAAAATCCAAATCAAAAATTATTATTTGCTTTGGTAACGGCATTTGTATTTATATTGTCAGCTATGAAAATGCCTTCTGTAACAGGCAGCACGTCCCATCCAACGGGAACAGGACTTGGGGCAATCTTGTTCGGACCCTTGCCAATGGCTGTGTCAGGACTTATTGTACTCTTGTTTCAGGCGCTTTTACTCGCTCACGGAGGTATAAGCACATTGGGGGCGAATGTGTTTTCAATGGCAGTTGTAGGACCTTTTGCAGCATATTTTACATACAGGATGTTAAAGAGAACCAATAAAAAGCTTGCAGTCTTTTTAGCAGCAGCTTTGGGAGATTTGGTTACATATATAGTAACATCTGTGCAGCTTGCCTTGGCCCATCCTGATGCGGTAAGCGGAGTAATGGGTTCACTGACTAAATTTTTAAGTATATTTGCGGTTACTCAGATTCCTCTTGCTATAGCGGAAGGAATTCTGTCGGTAATAGTTTTTGACTTAATAGTTAACTATCAAAAAGAGGGAGGATACCAGCTTGAAAGGATCAACTAAAAATATTTTATTGATTATAGTTTTAATTATAATGATAACTCTGCCCTTGCTAATTTTAAAGGATGCTGAATTTGGAGGAGCAGACGGACAGGCAGAGGAGGTCATAACAGAAATAAATCCTGACTATGAGCCATGGTTCAGTCCGTTGATTGAGCCGGCAAGCGGTGAAATTGAGAGTTTACTGTTTTCCTTGCAGGCAGCAATAGGAGCGGGAGTTATAGGATATTTCTATGGTTTTGTAAAAGGTAAGAGAACAGCTAATCAATAAGAGGAAAGTATAAAATGCTTATTATAGATAGATTTGCATACACCAATAAATTCAGCAATTCAAGTCCTTATTTAAAGGTAATGATTTCACTGCTTTTGATATTTTTATCAATTGTCAGCTCAAATATATATTTTTTATCTTTAATGATTACGGGAATTATTTTAACTACCATATTTGGTGCCGGAATTCCAAAAAAATCATATGCCAGGATGATTGCAGCTCCTGCAGTCTATTTACTGATAAGCATTTTTACCCTTATATTTACTTTCGGTTTTTCAAATAAGGCAAGTTCAGAAAATTTTATTTATTTTAAACAATTTCAGATTTTGAATTTTTATTTCGGATTGGCACAAGGAGCCGCAAAAAATGGATTTATATTGGGATTAAGGGCATTAAGCGGTATAACGAGCATGTATTTTCTCATACTTACGACCCCTTGCAGCCAACAGATAGGGGTAATGAAAAAAGCAAGGCTGCCGGCTGTGTTTATTGAATTATATGTACTCACATACAGATTTATCGCAATATTCTTTGAAGAAGCAATTGTGATTCATACTTCGCAAAAAATGCGTTTTGGATACAAGGGATATAAAAATTCAATGAATTCATTGGCCATATTGATTAAAATATTGTTCGTAAGAATAATGATTAGATTTAAAGATATGGAATCCATATTGGAACTAAAACATTTTGACGGTAATTTTTATGTAGATTGATTAAAGTAGGTGCATTATGTTGAGGATGGAAGAAGTAACCTATATTTATGAAGATGGAACTGTGGCACTTAAAGATGTAAACATAGATTTAACAAAAGGGAAAAAAATAGGCATAGTAGGTTCAAACGGCTCCGGCAAGTCAACATTATTTATGATATTTTTAGGTCTGTATAAGCCTACAGAGGGAAAAGTAATTTTTAATGAAAAAGAGTTGAAATATGATAAGAATACATTATCAGAGCTCAGGAAAAATGCAGGAATAGTATTTCAGGATCCGGATAAGCAAATATTTTTCTCAAATGTTTTTGATGATGTGGCATTTGCTCTTAGAAATCTGAAGTTTAATGAAGATGAAGTAAAGAAAAGAGTTAAGCTTGCCATGGAGAAAACAGGTATAACAGAGTTAAAAAATAAGCCGGTTCATTTTTTGAGTTACGGTCAGAAAAAGAATGTTTCAATTGCAGGGGTAGTGGCAATGGATCATAATGTTATTTTTTTTGATGAACCGACTGCAGGATTAGATTACAGTTCACAAGAAAATGTTAAGAGCATATTAGAAAGTCTAAGTGAAAAGCAAGAAAAATCCATTGTGGTTTCAAGTCACGATATGAACTTTATTTATGATGTATGTGATTATATATATGTACTTAACAAAGGGCACGTGCTGTCAGAAGGTAAGAAGGATACAATATTTCTCAATAAAGAAATTTTAGATAAAGCCGGATTGGAAGAGCCATTTTTGGTTAAGCTCCGTAAATATTTAGGGAAAGAACTGTTCGAGAAGAATAGTGAATTATTTAAGAGCTGAATAAGACCTATGGGGATATTAATCCCGGACATTCTGTTGAAATTAAATATGAAGAAGATTTTAAGAAGGGGGTTAATTAATTATGAATTTAAAAAAAATTGGTGTTGTTCACAGTATTTTCGAAAAGAAAGGAGATGCTCCAAGACAGGGGAAACTTTCAAGACAAGAATCTACAATTGAAATTTTCCCAGAGTACAGGGAGGGCTTAGATGGAATTGAAAAATTAAGCCATATAATAGTTTTATACTGGGGAGACAGGGCAGACAGAGAAGCACTTAAGTCTACACCGCCGGGAAGCAAAACAGAAAAGGGAGTATTCACAATCAGGTCTCCCCACAGACCTAATCCTATAGCCTTATGTGTTTGTGAGATAGTCTCCGTGAATGATAACATAATAAAAGTAATAGGGTTGGATGCATTTAACAATAGCCCGGTGTTGGATATAAAGGTTTATGTACCTAAAATAGATACAGAAAAAGAATATGAGGAGGAATAAAATGAAGAGAGGTTTGGAGTTTTTTGTTTGTTACCTTGTTAATGTTTATATCTAATCTATGAAAAGAACAAGAATTACAAAAAAAAAGAATAAAAAGGAGAAAAGTAAAAATGAAAAGAGATGGTGTAAAAAGATATATTGCTTTAATAATAGCCTTATATATGATTATGATGTTATTTACATCATGTGCAAATTTAAGCACAAACAAACAGGCAGTTAATAATACTGAGAATTCTGAAGCGGATGATTTACAAGAATTATCAACGACAGATTATTCAGGTACGTATGATGGCTCGGCTGAAGGTTATCACGATAATTTAAATGTATCGGTTGAGCTTGATGAAAGAGGAAAAATACTTTCTATTGTAGTAGAAGACCATGATGAAACAAAAGAATTTGCAACCATAGCTATAGAAAGGATTCCAAATATTATTGTTGAGTCTCAATCTCTTGGAGTGGATGTCGTGGCAGGGGCTACTAAGACTTGCGATGGAATCATTGATGCAGTTGCAAATGCGCTGATTAATGCAAAACTGGACCCCGCTGCATTAGGTTACGTGGCTAAGGAAATTGATAAGTGGAAAACAGCTGAATTTGATGAATCAACTATGCCCAAAAAGGTCCCGACCACAGATACAATAGTTATAACGGATGTAAAAGGGCGCGAAGTTAGTATTGATGTGCCAATTTCTACGTATGCATTGAGTACCATGGATGTAATCGACTATATCATCCCTCTTATAGGAGAAGATGCTTTTCATAAGCTTGTTGCTTCCGGAAATGATGGAGGAAATGGAATTTTGGGTTATGACAAACTTTACACACCGGTTGTAGGTACATACATGACTCATTTTGGTCAGATATCTGAGCACAATGCTCCTTTTGACTTAGAAATGATTCTTGCCCGGGATCCGGATGTTTTAATTGTAAACTCTGCTATGCAAGCCCACAAATATGCTCTTGAAATTGAACCGCAGCTGACGGAGGCTGGTATACCAATAGTATTGATAGATGTGCCTGGGAAAAAACTTGAAACCTCAGCACAAGATGCCTTAAAGCTTCTTGGTGAGGTATTTCAGGTAGAAGAGCGAGCAGCTGAAGTAAGTGCATTTATAGATGAGCAGTATGCTCTCATAGATTCTATGAACTTAGATGACAAAACAGATAAAGCCACTGTATATTATGAAAAAAGCGGAACAGCCGAGGTGTTTGGTTCAACCACCACCAGTCTTTCCGGGTGGGGAACGTTGATTGATTATGCCGGCGGTGAAAATGTTGCTGACCCAATATTGATAGATGCTGCTTCAGGGAAAGGCAGCAGTAATACATTGGATCCTGAAATCGTACTGCAGGTTGATCCGGAGTTTGTGTTTATGAGTGGAGGCGGCTGGATGGATAATCATGCCAACGCCACACACAAAGAACCTTCTTATGATATTGTAAACAGAACCGGATGGAATGAGCTTAAGGCAATAAAGGATGGTAATTTATACAATCTTTCTCAAGCTATGAACCGTTCTATTTATTCGTTTTTCGCAGTAATTAAATTAGCATCCTGGTTCTATCCGGAAGAGTTTGAAAACATTAATACAGATGACATAATTGATGAGTTCTTTGACAGATTCATGTTGACAGACAGCAGCATCTGTGTTTGGGGACACAAATGGGATGGAGTCACTAAAAAATGACAAAAACACAGCAATTAAAAAATAAGACAAATCGTGAATTGTACAATGCAATGATCAGAAGAAGAGTTGTTTTGTCAGCAACTCTCTTCGTTGCTTTATTTGCGTTGGTGATTCTTAATATTTTTATAGGCTCTTCGGATATCAAACTTAAAGAAATAATCATAGCCATCTTTTTGCAAGAAGGTGAGGGTCATACCGTAATGATTGTAAATCAAATACGTCTACCAATGGCCCTAATGTCAGTGGCAGTCGGAGCAGGGCTTGGAATGGGTGGATGTGAGATACAGACAATCCTCCGAAACCCTATTGCCAGTCCCTATACCTTAGGTATCACAAATGCAGCAACCTTTGGTGCAGCCATGGGACTGATAATAAATGTTAATGTTGTAAATGTATCGGAGCCACTTATGATTACAGCTAACTCATTTTTCTTTGCCTTATTGGCTTCAGTGCTGGTCTATGCTTTTTCGCTCAGGGCTGAGGCCGGCAAAAACGGCATTATACTATTTGGTGTAGCACTTAACTTCCTTTTTAATGCAGCTACCATGATTTTACAGTATATTGCGGATGATGAGGATTTAAAGAGCATGGTTTTTTGGAACATGGGCAGTTTATTGAAAACAACATGGACTAAATTTTTGATTGTCTTTTCCGTGGTCCTAATTTGTTTTATTATCTTTTATTTGAACTCATGGAAACTGACGGCCATGACTTTAGACGATACAAAAGCAAGAAGTTTAGGTGTAGATACACAAAGAGTTCGTCAGATGGTTATATTGTTGACATCCTTGCTCACATCTTTTTCTGTGTGCTTCATAGGGGCAATAGGTTTTGTCGGAATCATCGCACCCCATATTGCCCGTCAGTTTGTAGGAGAAGATCAGCGTTTTTTTCTGCCTTTGTCTGCCATGTTAGGAGCGTTTGTAGTATCTGCCTCATTTGTTGTCAGCAAAATTGTAATACCCGGTGTCATACTTCCAATTGGTTTAGTGACTGCAATGATTGGTGTACCTGTATTTCTTCTTATAATATTTAGAAAGATGAGGACTTTGTAATGATTAAAGTAAATGGTCTGACATATTCATACAAAGGAATCAATTCAAAACATGATGTATTCAAAAATTTAAATATAGAATTCGGGCAGGGTCTTAACGCCATATTGGGACCAAATGGTTCAGGAAAAACCACGCTTTTAAAATCCATATTTGGGCTGTTAAAATATGAAGGAGCCATATACTTTGGAACAGAGAATGTTACAAATATGAATAGAGATGAAAAAGCAAAATTAATGTCTTATCTTCCACAAATGGATGTCGAATTTTCCATGTTGAAGGTACTTGAAATGGTACTGCTTGGCAGATTACCGGATTTAAAACAACGGATTTCAGATGAAGATTTAAATGCAGTAATGGAAACGTTAGAGGCATTGAACATCAAAGAACTTGCAACCAGGAATTTCGGCGAACTGAGTGGCGGTCAGAAGAAGCTGGTTTTTATAGCTCAAACTCTTGTTCGAGATCCTAAGATTATCCTTTTGGATGAACCTGTAAATTCTCTGGATCTTCAAAAACAGCTGGAGCTGTGCGATCTTCTTCAGAATATAGTTGAGCGCAAGAATATAAGTATCATAGTGGTGCTGCACGATATAAATCTTGCTGCTCGATATGCTCGACGTTTATTTGTGATAGATGGAAATGGTTCTCTTTACAGCTCCGGCACCCCAAAAGAGGTAGTCACTGAGACCATGCTGCGTGAAGTTTACGGCGTTATAGCGACTTTAAACTATGATGATAAAGAAACACCAACTATTTCCCCAATTTGCTCTGCGAGAAAAGTGCAGGATGAAGAAATATAAATTAGGGCTACCCCCATTTGCATTTTTGGGGGAATGTTAATTTTGCAGAGAATTTTATTGATAAATGCATTAAATACGGTGAATTATGTCTTTAATAATAGGTTATATAATGGATTTAATAGCGGGAGATCCTCAAGGGGCTCCCCATCCCATAAGATTAATAGGTAAATTAATAAAAAAGACAGAGAAATTATTAACAGCAAACATAAAAAAGGAAAATGAAACAAAGGCAGGAGCCTTACTTTGGCTTGCAGTTGTCTTTGTCAGCTATATAATTCCATTTTTGATTTTGTATACTGCCGCTAAAATAAGCTTAATACTATACATTGCTGTTGAAAGCATCATGTGTTATTATATTTTAGCTGTTAAAAGTCTCAAGGATGAAAGTATGAAGGTTTATTATGCATTAAAAAACAATAATATTTCTGAAGCCAAGTATGCTCTTTCATTAATAGTGGGACGAGATGTAGAAGGGCTGAACAGCTCACAAGTTATAAAAGCAGCAGTGGAGACGGTAGCAGAAAATACCGCTGACGGAGTTATCGCTCCAGTGATTTATATTTTGATTGGAGGAGCACCCTTAGGGTTCTTTTACAAAGGAATAAACACCTTAGATTCAATGGTCGGATATAAAAACGAAAAATACATAAATATAGGAAAATTCTCTGCAATTGCAGATGATATATTTAATTTTATACCTTCAAGAATTGCAGCGCTGCTTATGATTGCAGCATCCTGCATTCTAAAAATGGATTATGCAAATGCATATAAAATATTCAAAAGAGACAGGTACAAGCATAAGAGCCCGAATTCGGCACAGACTGAATCCGTATGCGCAGGTGCATTAAACATAATGCTTGGAGGGAACAGCTATTATGGTAATGCTTTGGTGGAAAAGCCAACTATAGGAGACAACAACAGGGAAGCGGAAATAGAAGATATCAGAAGAGCCAATAAACTGATGTATGTAACTTCCTTGCTTTGTCTAATATTGGGAACTGCCTTAAAATTTTTGTTTCAACATATTAGTATATAATTGAAGTGTGAAGGAGAAAGTATGGAAATACATGGAGCTGACATTTACACCGCCTCTGAAATATCAGGTTACAATGAAGATGATATTATGGACTTTTCATCAAATATCAATCCTTTGGGAATACCGGAAACAGTTATTTCGGCAGCAGTTAATTCAATTAAATACACCGACAGGTATCCGGATATAAATTCAAGAAAGCTTATTGATGCTATATCTGAATTTGAAGAAACTCCCAAGGAATTTATATTTGTTTCTAACGGAGCCGGAGAGGCCATATTCAGAATAGCGGCATGCCTTAGACCCCAGATTGGTCTGATTACCGCACCTTCTTTCAGTGAATATGAAAAATCCATGAAACTGTTTGGAGCGGATATAAACTATTATCCCTTGCAGGAGAAAAACAGCTTCAAAATCAAAGAAGATATTTTAAATTATATTAATGAAAAAACAAAGATCGTTTTTATATGCAATCCAAACAATCCGACAGGTCAGCTAACGGACAAAAATATTTTGGAAAAAATTATTTTAAAATTGAAAGAAGAAAAGGCTTTTTTAGCAGTGGACGAATGCTTTTTGGATTTTGTAGAAAACTCTGAAGAATATAGCACGGTGGATTTGATTAACAAATATGACAATTTAATAGTTATAAAGGCATTTACAAAAACCTTTGCAATACCCGGGATACGCCTTGGTTATTGCATGTCCTTAAATGAAGAATTAATAAACAATTTAAAATCAATGGGACCTCCCTGGAATGTTTCAACAATTGCCCAAGCCGCCGGTATTGCAGCCTTGAAAGAGAAAGAATACATAAAAAGAACCGCAGTATATGTCAAGGAGCAAAGGAATTATCTTTTTCACGAATTGAAAAAAACAGGTATTAAAGCTTATGAATCACATGCGAATTATATTTTATTCAAAACAGATATTCCTGATTTAAAAGAGGAAATGCTCAAGAGACAAATATTGATAAGAAGCTGTTCCGATTATATGAATTTGAGCAAAGATTACTATAGGATTGCAGTAAGAACAAAGGAAGAAAACAAAATATTCATTGAAAAATTAAAAGAAATAATGAGATAACGGGAAAATAAGATGAAAACAGTACTTATAATTTTAGACGGTGCCAGCGAGGAAAAAATAGAGGAATTAAATTTCCTGACCCCTATGCAATATGCCAAAACGCCGGTTTTAGACAAACTGACGGAAACAGGGAAATACAGCAGGAAAATATTTTTCCCCAAAAACAGAATTCCCGACAGCCTAATCTGCATACTTACAATTTTAGGTGTAAATGAAAGGCTAATACCTGAAAACAGGGCATATTTTGAAGCCTTGGCGGCAAATATCGAAGTCAAGGATAGGGAAGCTGTTCTCAGGTGTAATTTGGTGAGCATTGAGGGCGGCAGACTGAAATCCTTTAATGGAGAAGATTTGACAAAGGCAGAAATGAAAAACTTTTCAAACAATGTCACAACAAAAAACAATCTTAAATTTTTTCACATGAGCGATTACAGAAATATTTTAGTTATGGACAAAGGGAAGCTCACATATGCTTTGAGCAATATGCCTCCTCATGAAAATTTGGGAAAGCCTATGGATTTATTGCTGGAAAACATAAACAATGATATTTTAAAGGAATTTTTTCATGAAAATAAGTTTTCATTAAGGGGCATGGACTATGCATTTTATCCATGGGGTGTTTCGAAAAAGATTAATTTGCCTTCTTTTTATCATATCCATAAAAAAACATGCTCCTGTATTTGCGGCGCTGAAATTGTTAAAGGGATTTCCAAAGCTATGGATATAGAGCTGCCGGAATTAAAATATGCAACAGCAGATGTAGATACTGATTTAAGTGAAAAAGCAGAAGCTGTATTAAGCGAATTGCAAAAATCTGATTATGTAATAGCCCATATAAACGGAACTGATGAAGTATCTCACAGAAAGGAGATATATGGAAAAGTCAAATTCATAGAAAGAATAGATGAAGAATTTTTAGGTGTAATATGTAAAGATATAAAAAATACAAAAATAATAGTTTTATCTGACCATCAAACAAGCTCGGTTACCGGAAAACATGGAACGGGATATGTTGATGTTATAGAAACCGTAATTTAAGGAGTGAGAATATGGCAAAGGTAATAATGATTCAGGGAACTACGTCCAATGCAGGCAAAAGCTTGACTGTTGCAGCACTTTGCAGAATATTTAAACAGGATGGCTACAAGGCGGCTCCCTTTAAATCTCAAAACATGTCTTCGAATTCGTATATAACAAAGGAAAATCTGGAAATGAGCAGTGCTCAGGCTATGCAGGCAGAAGCTGCAAGTATTGAGCCTGATATTAGGATGAATCCTATTTTGTTAAAACCAACAGGAGAGGCAAGCTCTCAAGTTATTTTAAACGGTAAGATTTTTAAAGACATGAGCGCAAGCAGGTATTACAATTATAAAAAGGAAATGATTCCGCATATTATGAAATCATACAATTCTTTAGCCGATGAATACGACATAATAGTTATTGAAGGTGCCGGAAGCCCTGCAGAAATAAATTTAAAAGACATGGATATTGTCAATATGGGTATGGCCAAGCTTGCAGGAGCGCCGGTAATAATAGTAGGAGATATTGACAGAGGAGGAGTCTTTGCTTCTCTGGCTGGAACCATGCTTTTATTTGACCTAGAAGAAAAAGCAAGAGTGAAAGGTTTTATAATAAACAAGTTTAGAGGGGATGTAAACCTGCTCCGACCCGGATTAAGAATGCTTGAGGAAATTACTAATGTTAATGTATTGGGAGTTGTTCCTTATATTAATGTTGATATAGAGGAAGAAGACAGCTTGTCAGAATCAAAAAAAAACAGCCGGCTTCACCAACTAAAAGGATTGGATTTGAAAAAATACAAGGAAAGCCAATATGACATTTTAGCGGATTGTGTGAGGAAATCATTGGATATGGAAAAAATTTATCAAATTGCCGGTATGAAAAAGTGAAAGCTTACGGAGGTGCAATATGAATGAAATGAATAAAGAAAAAACAGAGAATTATAAATTTACACAAAACAGAAGCTGTGAATATTTTCCCTGCCACAAAATCAATGATAAAGATAATTTCAATTGTCTTTTTTGTTACTGTCCCTTGTATGCATTGAAGGGAAACTGCGGAGGAAATTACATCAAAAATAACGGTATAAAGGATTGCTCCAATTGCCTGATACCCCATTCCTCCGGAGGCTATGAAAAAATTATGTTAAAAATAGAAGGTGTTATAAAATTAGGAAGTGACTTTTAATACTGCCTGTATCAAAACCATATAAGTTACAGTCATGGCAATAGTTATGATATGCTGTCCAACAGTCATTGTCATTTTGTTTCACCTGCTTTCATAAAAGAATTCTTCTTAATGTTTAAGGCATACTAAAAAAGGTATACATATATAACAATAATTCTAATGAAAGGAGGGTGAATATGAACGATGTAAATAAAAAACCAAAGGAAATAGAATCTCCCCCTGCCGAAGGGGGATTTTTCTTGAAATGGTATTTTTCTTATGATATTATTATAAAAAAGCAGAGTCTCATTTTAAGGAGAAATTATGGTAGAGCTTGATTTTAATCTTATAGCTGTTGTAATGTTTTTTATAATTTTTATAAGCATACAGTTTACCTTAAATAAAATATTAATGCTGTTAAAAGAAATAAAAGCAATTTTACTAACTAAAAGAGATAAATAGGGCACATAATAAGAATAATTTTCTATTTTTCAACCATAATATTACAGGAGGATAATATGGTTGAAAAGAAAGAAAAAAGCAAGAAGGAAAAAAAACCGACAGCAAACGATATAATGAAAATGGAGATAGCCGGAGAGCTTGGGCTTTTAGATAAAGTTGAAAAGCTTGGCTGGGGAGGGCTAACTGCCAAAGAAACAGGCAGAATCGGCGGTTTAATGACGGCCAAGAAAAAGAAAAGGAAAAAATAATGCAAAACTCTTATAAAGAATTCACACAAATTTATGATTTGCTTATGGATGTTGACTACGAAAAGTGGACATCCTTCATTATGAAGAAAATAGAAGGAAAAAGAAAGGTTTTAGAAGCGGCCTGCGGCACAGGAAGCATAACCAAGCTTTTAGCAGATAACAATTACAAGGTTACGGCCTTTGACTTGTCGGAGGACATGCTTATGAGAGCTTATGAAAAGCTGAAGCGCAGCCCCATGGTTCGCCTGCTCAATCAAAATATGGTTGATTTTAAAATAGATGATAGGTTTGACGCTGCAATCTGCTGCTGTGACGGGGTAAACTATCTTACAGGCATGGAAGCATCAGCCTTTTTTAAAGGAGTTTATCATCATCTGAATGAAGGAGCCATATTTATTTTTGATATAAGCACAAAATATAAATATAAAAAAATGTTTTGCGACACCTATGTTTATGATGACGGAGATATTTTTTATGTATGGGAAAATGAGCTTTCGGTTGAGGGAAGGGTAAATATCGAAATCAACTTTTTTATCAAAGACCGGGACAAATATATAAGGATTACCGAAGAGCAAACCCAATATATCCATGAAACGGAAGATATCACGGGGCTGCTTATGGAAGCAGGATTTGAAAATATAGAAATATTTGATGATTACAATGATGAAGTTTACACCGACAAATCCTTGAGAGCGGTTTTCAGGGCAGTGAAACTTTAATAAAGAAAGGACAAAAAAATGGATTACATGATTAGAGCAATGGATAAGAAAAAGACCTTCAGACTTTTTATGGTAAGGTCGACAAATACAGTGGAAGAAGCAAGACTCCACCACAATACGACACCCACGGCATCGGCTGCCCTTGGAAGGACTCTTACAGCCGGTCTTATGATGGGGTTCATGATGAAAAACGAAAAAGACAGGTTGACCATCAATATAAACGGAGGGGGACCTATAGGAACAATTTTGGTTGTCTCCGATAATTCGGGTCATGTCAAGGGATATGTGGATAATCCCAATGTAGACTTAGACCTTAAGGAAAACGGCAAACTAAATGTAGGTGGGGCTGTGGGAACCAAGGGTAAGCTCACGGTTATGATGGATATAGGATTAAAAGAGCCTTATGTGGGAAGCACGGACCTGGCAACAGGAGAAATCGGAGAAGACATAGCCCTTTATTACTATTTGTCGGAGCAGCAAAATACAGCAGTTGCCTTAGGGGTTTTGGTGAATGTTGATTACAGTATTAAGGCAACGGGAGGCTTCATGGTTCAGACCCTGCCCTTTATGGAAGAGGAAGACCTTACTAAATTGGAAAAGGCCCTTAAAAATATCAAATCAGTATCAGATTACTTCGATAATGAAAAAGATGTGGAAGAAATTGCAAAAGAAATATTTTCCGATTTTGAAATAGAGATTCACGATAAAATACCCGTATCATTCAAATGCGACTGCTCGGAGAAAAGAATGGAAGCAGCTTTGATTTCCTTAGGGAAGGAAGAGCTTAAGACAATTATCGAAGAAGATGAAAAAATTGAAACGGTATGCCATTTCTGCAACAAGAAATACCTATTTGAAGGAGACAAACTTAAAAACCTGTTATGATGACAAGAGGATGGGGAAGAGACATCGTTACAATTTAATGTTTAATGAATGCTTTGAGGGGTATTATATTTTAAATAAGGATTTAAGAGGAGGAATGTTATGAGATTAAAAGGAAAAACGGCAGTAGTAACAGGAGCAAGTTCAGGCATGGGTAGGGATATTGCCTATTATTTTGCCAAGGAGGGCGCAAATGTTTTAGCAGTAGCCCGCAGAGCCGAGAGATTACAGGAACTGGTTGACCAGACAAAAGATTTCGAAGGTAAAGTAGTTGTATTTTCTGCAGACATAACCGACAGCGCAAAAGTCAACGAAATGATAGATGAAGCCGTAAACCGGTTCGGTAAATTGGATATTTTAGTTAATAATGCCGGCA
>JGI24709J26583_10001477_pt1 | contig 19901 bp, 15 predicted proteins | sample BioPla2DNA1_FD_26583 | JGI IMG/M metagenome (IMG submission 26583) | reverse complement strand
TCACCTGCAGATAACTTTGCATACGGCGCAATTAAAACCATATCAACATTCCCCAATGTTAAATATGTTAGTTTCGGTAGCGAATGTGGGGATATCGAAAAACTGACTAAAATCGCAAATCTCCTATATTCAGAACCTAAAGAATTTAAAAGCGCTCTTCAAACGCTACTAAAAACAGGTCTCTCATTCCCCCAAGCTCGGTCTCTTGCTTTAAAACAATATTCTCAACTTAATGATGAGTATAAAGATTTGTGCAATATTTTAGATCAGCCTAACAATGTTTTGGGAATAGCATATATCATAGCAGCAAAAAAATTGAATTTTAAAATTAAATTTCACACAATACAGCGAATAGGTTCAGATTTCAATTCTGACGATTTATCGGGAGAAATGCCATCTTCCTCTGCTGTTAGACGAGCTGTAAAAGATGGAAATTTTAAAGAGTTGCAAAACAATGTTCCCGAAAGTACATATAATATGCTTAGACAACACTGGCCTCAAGATGATGAGCTAGGAAGTTTAGTTCTTTTTAAACTTAAATCAATGGAAGCAACTGAATTAGAACAACTTTATGATGTATCTGGCGGAATACATAATCGTCTATTAATTGCCGCCATGAAGTCTAGTACTTACGAAAACATGCTAGCTGCTGCAAAAACAAAGAATTTTACCATGGCAAGACTAAAACGCATATGTTTATATGCTTTATTTGATATCTATAAAGAAGATTACACACATGCCTTATCGACACCAGCGTTTGCTCAAATACTAGCAATTAATTCAACCCGCAAAACAGAAATCCTTTCTGAGTACTTTAAAAACTCTAAAAATATATTGACAAGATATAGTGATATAAGCAAAGTTGATAAAAGTTTAAGGCCACTGATTAAACTTGACTTCAAAGCCCAAGGCACTCTTTCTGTCATAAACAAAACCAATTATTTAAATAAGAAAATGCTTATAGTAGAACCATTACATACAATCAGTTAATACTTATTAATAACACATTTATGCATCTAATAACCGGTGTTGCTTTAATATTAGCAGCACCGGTTATATTTTGAGTTGTTTACATAAATTGGTAGACTTTTTTATTCTAATTCAAACTTATCGCTGTTTTGTTGTAATGCCGTTCTAACTATTTGTAGATTTTCCAATAATTTATCTTCTACTCCCGTGAGCATTATTTCTATATCTTTTGCAATATCTTTGATTATCCTGTTTTTGAACTCAAGCGCCTCGCTCTTTATTGCCTCGCTTTCTTTTTGCGCCATCTTTACTAGTTCATGTTCCGATAAAATAATATCTGCCTTGTTCTTTGCTTGTGATATAATTTGATGAGCCTTTTCTTCCTCCTCTTGCTGCCTACGAGAACTCGTTTTTACTATATATCGCGCTTCTCTTACAACATCTGGAAGAGAATTTCTTATTCTATCTACTAGCCCATAAATTGTTGCAGCATCTATTATTGTACCTGACCCAATTAATGTTTTTTTACCCTGACTTAATTCCTGTTCTATTTTTAACAATAAATCTTCTATGTCTTCCATTTAATCACCGACTAATAAACTTGATACATCTTCTCCAGNCTCAAGCCTTCTTCTCACTTCNGCTGAACTTATGGACTTATCTCTTGCTTCAATTAATATTGTCTCAATATTCCCGTATTTTAAATTCCAGTCTGCCATGTTTTTCTCGTAAATAAGATCTTCTTCGTTTCTAAAGCCTCTTATGATATATCTTATATCATTACTTTTGCAATAGTCAATAGCAAGGCCATCATACTCGTTAACTTTGATTCTACTTCCTAACCTATACCTACGTACGGCTTGTTCTATTCTTTTTTTTCTCATTTTCTTAGATTGACTTGGCACCTTATCTGGATTGTCCAACAAAACAATATGGACGCACTTAAACTGCTCCAGAGCCTTTTCAACCAAAAAATCATGCCCAATTGTATATGGATCAAAAGTCCCCGTAACGGCTACCGCATCACCTAATGCTAATATATCTAATGTTATATTTCCATAATCCCGCGAATCCAGTGTATATAAACCTTGTGGAAGTAAATAGTCCTTATCTCCCAGGGGTCTCTCTATTATTACAATACCTTCTTCATCAAGGATGTTAGCTTTTATTATTTCCTTAAGAATGTCTTCTATTGAGAACTTCCCATATGGCGGATCTAAAATAATCAATTTAAACTTAAGACCAGTTCTACTTGCTTGAGATATAGCTAGAGAGTAACTACCGTGAAATATATCATATTTAGCGTCAAGGTTCGCAAGGTTCTTTTTTAACACCTCTATAGCCTTTTCACTGTGGTCACAAAATAAACAATACGATGCGCCTCTGGACAAAGTTTCTACCCCTAAAGCTCCACTCCCGCAAAATAAATCTAACACATTCCCGTTTTGATATTTTGTGTGTTGGACAAGATTAAACATATTTTCTTTTACACGGTCTGTCGTGGGCCTAATGTCTTTATCTTTTTCTGTAAAGAGGTTTCTACCTTTATATTTTCCTGCAATGATTCTCATACATCATTCCTCATGTTGGATATAAGCAAACCAACTATTATCTCATTCATTTTTATAAATTGTTTTATCTGTTATTATTGTGTCCATTTTTATATCGTGGTCAAACGAAAGTATCGAGTCAAACACTCGCTCATCGTAACATATACCTAATTTGAATATATAATTTTCTGCTAACCACTTATCATAGTAGCCACCACCTTGACCGAGCCTATTAAGTTGTTTGTCTCCAGCAACCATGGGAATAATTGCAATATCTATTATTGGGCTTTGGGGTTCAAAACTATATGTTTGTGGCTCTCGTATCCCAAATACACCTAATATCATTTGCGTAGTTGGATAAATCTCAACAGCGCACATTTTATCACCTTTAACAACTGGGACAAATACACGCTTTCCTTCTGAAAAAGATTTTTCAATAATCGAATCTGTGGAAACCTCATCATCGAGAGACAAATATATAAACACCTTAGACGCCTCTCTATATTTTACAAAAGCAAAAACATTGTTTGCGATAACTTGATCTTTAAAACTTTTGTCAATTATAAACTTGGATTTTGCAATCAGTCTTAGTTGTGTTTTGTTTATCATATCCCTTCAACGTTATTTTTTGTGAGTAATTTTATAGCAGTCTCTGGGCAATCTACTTTTAATAATATACAAGCTTGTTTTGAACCTATCTCTGCATATGAGTATAAATATGATATATTTATATTTTCGTCCTCAAACATACGTAATACTTTGTACATTTCACCTGGCTTATCAGTAACTTTAAAACCAATCAAGTCAGAAGCAGCAGTATTAAAACCATTCTCCTTGAGTACTTGTATCGCTTTTTGGTTATCGCTAGTTATAGCTCTAAGAATTCCATACTCAGCAGTATCAGCAATATTCATTGTTTGAATATTTATGTTCGCATCCTTCAAAACTTTTGCAAACTCACAAATTCTACCACTTCTATTTTCCAAAAATACTGCAATCTGATTAACTAACATGTAACGCCTCCTTCTTTTCTTATTTATTATTTCTATTATCTAAAACTCTTTTAATTTTTTCTCCCTCTTTAGTTAAGAGTTTGCCGCTCGAAATCAATTTAATATTACATGTAACCCCTATCTCCGAAGCAACAGTACTCGCAACTTTGGCGGTTAGTTTTTCTATTTCTCTAACTTCGTCAAACGCAACACCTGTAGCTAGTTCAATCTCTATGTCCATTATATCAAGATTGTTAACCCTATCCAATACTACCCTAAAATTAGAAGTTACTCTTTCATCACAATTTAATAGTGCTGTTTCTATTTGAGATGGGAATACATTGACACCTTTGACTATTATCATATCATCATAGCGTCCAGTAATTTTTCTTAGCCTTACGGAAGTACGCCCGCACTTACATATTTCATCAGTAATAGAACCTACATCTCTGGTTCTGTAACGAATGAGTGGCATTCCTTCCTTTAACAAGGTTGTAAAAACCAACTCTCCCTCTTCTCCATAACTTAATTGGAGCCCAGATTCAGGATTAATAATTTCGGGATAAAACATGTCATCTTGCACATGCGAACCACATTGATAAAAACATTCAGTAGCAACACCTGGCCCGGTTATTTCAGACAGACCATATATATCATAAGCCTTTATCAAGTAAGCTTTTTCTATTTTATTTCGCATTTCTTCAGTCCAAGGCTCCGCTCCGAAAAATCCATATTTTAAAGCGAACTGCCTAGGGTCCTTGCCAATCTTTTTTGCTTCCTCTGATAAAAAAATAGCATATGACGGAGTGCAGCAAATAGTATCAGCCTTAAAATCTTCAAGCAACATTATTTGTCTAGGAGTATTTCCTGAAGATACAGGAACAACCATAGCTCCTAGATATTCTCCACCATAATGTATTCCTAATCCCCCCGTAAACAACCCATAACCATATGCTATGTGGATTATTGATTCCTCATCCACTCCAACCCCGTACAAACCCCTAGCGCAGCATTCCGCCCAGTTTGCAAGATCGTGTTTTGTATAACCTACGACAGTAAGTTTCCCTGATGTACCAGACGAAGCATGTACTCGCACTATGTTTTTATTCGGCAATGCAAAACTCCCAAACGGGTAATTTTCTCTTAAATCTTTTTTTTCTGTAAACGGAAGCTTTACTATGTCATTTATATCTTTAATATCGTCTGGTTTAATACCAACATCTTCCATTTTTCTACGGTACCACGGAACATTACAATAAACTCGTTGAACAACATCTCTTAGTCTTTCTGATTGTAAATCAAACTTATCGCGTTTGTTCATGCATTCGTATTTTTCATTAAATATTCTATTCATATATCATCTTCACCACTAATATTACTTTAGCAAACTACTTAATTATGTTTTATCTATTTACGGTAATAAACTAAATCAGCATAATCGCATATTCTAGTATTTTATTTTGATTTACATGCGCTCTCATACCCTAACATTAGCGCTTTTTTATTCATAGCTATAAACTTTTCTTTTACACTCTGACATAATGCCTTTTCAGCATCAACAAATGGAATATTATTTAACGCACAAAACACGCCAATTAGTACTACGTTTACCGTTTTACTCCCACCCGCCTTGTGCGCAAGTTGTAGTCCGTCAACTTCACATATATTAATATTGTTTGCCTTCAAATCATTAAGTATATCCTCAGGATACTTTTCTTTTCCCATAATTACTGGCATAGGTAATATTTTTTGTTTATTAACAATCATTATGCCATCTTTTTTTAGGTAATATGACCATCTATATGCTTCTAACATCTCAAATGCTATGATGTAATCTGCCTCGCCAGGTGTAATAATTGGAGAAACTACTTCACCATCAATTCTTACATGAGTTACTACGCTCCCGCCTCTTTGACTCATTCCGTGCACTTCACTTAACTTACAATCATACCCTATTATTTTAGCGATAGATCCTAATATTTTGCTTGCGAGCAAGGATCCTTGACCNCCAACCCCAACAATCAAAATGTTTGTTTTATAACTATTATTACTCATTTGCATCTCCTTGTACGATTGCTCCAAAATTACACATTTGATTACACACCTTACACCCCACGCACAATTCCCTATTGATAGCCACGCCACTATTCCTTTTTTCTAGAGCTGGACATCCAATTGTAAGACACATGCCGCAATTTCTACATTTTTCCTCTAATATTTTTTGAGGAGGTGAATGCTTCTTCAACAACAATGCGCAAGGCCTTTTGGCTATTATAACCGAAACAGAGGGTCTTTCTAACTCTTCCTTTACCACCTTTTTGACTTCTTCAATATTATATGCGTCAACAATCCTAACGCTTGATGCTCCGCAAGCTTCACAGAGTGTCTTAAGATCAAGCTGGTGCGTTTCTTCTCCTAAAATGGTTTTACCAGTAGTAGGGTTGTCTTGATGCCCAGTCATTCCTGTTATTGAATTATCTAATATCATTATTGTTGAACAGCCTTTATTATAAACCGCATTAATTAACCCAGTTATTCCACTATGTACAAAAGTGCTATCACCAATAACAGAAATCGTCTTTTTTGAATTTTCGGGGTTGGCCTTATCAAACCCATGAGACATTCCTATACTAGCCCCCATACAAACACATGCATCAACTGCAGAAATAGGCTCGGACGCCCCTAGTGTATAACAACCTATATCTCCATTGACTGTTAATTTTAATCTTTTTAATGCATATAATACACTCCTGTGCGGGCAACCTGGACACATAACAGGAGGTCTAACTGGAATTGACCTTTCAGGCTTCGGCGATTTTTCACCGTAGAGTTTTTCACGAATATACGCTACGGAAAACTCTCCTTGGATGCCAAAAACATCTTTTCCACGACATTTAACGCCATGTGCTTTGAGTTTATTTTCGATGAATGGCTCGAGTTCTTCAATTACCAATAGCTCTTCCACTTCTTGGGAAAATCTTTTTATTGCATCTACATCTATTGGGTAAACCATTCCTAATTTAAACAACGAAGCGTTTGTGGCCTCCTTACAATACTGGTATACATTTCCTGCACACACAATGCCTACCTTCTTGTCTCTCATAATGATTTTATTTAAATTGTAATTTGAAATATCTGCTTGAAGTTTATTTTCTCTTTCTTCAACCTTTATATGACGACCTCTAGCCATCGCAGGCATCATAACATATTTTGAAACATCTTTTTTAAATATCTTGGTTTCTAACTCAATCCTATCTTCTAGCTCAACATAACTTCTACTATGAGCAATTCTCGTTGTGAGACGAACTATTACTGGCGTATCATAGTTTTCACTAATTACATAAGCTTTTCTTATATAATCTTTTGCTTCCTGACTATCTGATGGTTCAAGCATAGGTACATGTGCACTCAGCGCATAGTACCTACTATCTTGTTCGTTTTGTGAACTATGCATACCTGGATCATCAGCCACAACAATAACAAGTCCCGCATTCACCCCAGAATATGCTACAGTAAATAACGGATCGGCAGCTACGTTTAATCCAACATGCTTCATACAACTCATTGCTCTAACACCTGCGAAAGATGCTCCAATTGCGGTTTCTAAGGCTACTTTTTCATTTGGCGCCCATTCCACATACATATCTGAATATTTTGCAGCGCTCTCTGTAATTTCGGTAGATGGAGTTCCTGGATACGATGATATAACCTTAACTCCAGCCTCATAAGCACCCCTTGCAACAGCTTCATTTGCCAATAATAAATTTTGCATTTTTCCCCTCGTAAAATACTTCTATTTCAGATTTCTTAAATCTGTGACTCGTTTAGACTTTCCTTCAAAGCGCTTCAGAGTCAACGGTTCAACCAACTTAATATCCGCATCAATCTGTAGCACCACCTTGATTCTCTGTTTAACTTTATCTCTAAGTTTAAGCAAGTTTGCATAATCCGTTAATAAATTTCCATCTAAGACCTCAACTCTTATCTCAAGTTTATCTAAGTAATTTTCTCTAGTAACAATCATTTCATATTGTCCGCCTATTTCGGGCATCGCCAAGAGCACCGACTCTACCTGAGATGGAAATACATTTACTCCCCTAATTATTAACATATCATCAGTCCGTCCTGTTACTCTTTGCATTCTTACAGTAGTTCTACCACAACTGCACGGCGAGTAATCCAAAGACGTTATATCTTTCGTCATGTATCTAATCATTGGCATGCCATCTTTTGTTAATGTTGTTAAAACAAGTTCTCCTGGAGTTGATTCTTCAACTGGTTCAAATGTCACAGAATCTAAAACCTCGGGATAAAAATGGTCTTCGTTAATATGCATACCAACATGCATCAAACATTCACCCGATACTCCCGGTCCTATTATTTCGCTAAGCCCATAGTTATCGGTAGTTTCTATGTTTAATCTTTTTCTCAGTTCATTATGCATTTCTTGAGTAGAAGCCTCGCTCCCAAACAATCCCCACTTTAAGTTGAAATCTTTAATATCATAACCTAACTTTTCTAGCATTTCGGCAATATACAAGGCATATGATGGAGTCGCAACTAAGCCTGTTGCTGCCAAATCTTTAAGCAAAATAACCTGTCTTTCCGTATTGCCTGAACTTGCTGGTATTACTGCCGCACCAACCCTCTCAAGCCCTTGATGCATCCCTAAAGCACCTGTAAAAAGCCCGTAGCCAAAAGAGATTTGGACGGTATCCTTCGCTGTGATTCCAGCTGCTGCACATATTCGCGCACAACATTCTGTCCATACTTCCATATCGTTTTTGGTATAACAAACTACTGTTGGTTTGCCGCTTGTGCCACTTGATGCATGTATTCTAAGCAAACTTTCTTTAGGTACTGCAAGCAAGCCATAAGGATAATTATCTCTCAAATCTTTTTTTGTTACAAAAGGTATTCTCCGTATGTCATCTAAAGTATTTAAGTCTTCTGGCTTAAAACCAGCTGCGTCGTACTTGTTTTTATAGAAAGCAATATTATTATAAGCGTAGTTTACTATTTTTTGAAAACGCGCAAGTTGCAATTTTTGCATATCTGCACGACTCATTGTTTCATATTTAACATCATAAATCATTTTCCTCTCCTCATAAATAAAGTGTTTTTAGTGTTTACTCAATTAAAATCTTCGCAATACTCTCTTTGTTATACATTCCTTGTCATAATGTTAATCAAGTATGAACTTAGTGCTTTTTTAGATTGTCTCTTTGGAAGTTCATTAAACATCCTGCCTTTAATATGTTTTTTTCATCTTCTGTTAGGTTACCAAGCTTAAATTCAATCGGTTCTAATAAGTTATCACGAATTAGCCACCCACTGGCTTTTTCGGTATCTATAGCAGTATTTGTGTCCGTTAATACAATTATATCTCCCACATTAAAATAACCGATGGGTTTGTCCGACAATAACGGCAGCATACCCCAGTTGATTAAATTTGACCTATATCTTTTAGTTGCATATTCTCTCGCTATATTCGCAGATCCGCCCAACACCCTTTGACTAGACGCTGCTTGCTCTCTCGCACTTCCATCTCCAGGTTTGAATGCGTATATAGCACTTCCTACCAGTATTTCAGTGTCGTTGATACCTAACTTCTTGATTACTTTTTCTTTAATGCTTTTTGATTTCTCTATTGTTTCTTTTGCTCTCTCTACGTATTTAGGGTCTTTCCGGGATAGCGCAAACTGTGCTAAACGAGTAGGATTGCTCCTATATGAAGAAGTTTCACCAGATGGAATTAGCTCATCCGTTGTTGTCACGCTATCTTCAATAACGGAATCTAATCTCATTGCCAAAACCTTAGAAAGCTTCGGGATCTGAGGCCAATCCTTTATGTTTGGTCCATACTGAAGCTCTATATCTTGGTCTTGCTTTCCATATCCATCATAAACTCTTAATTCATATATTGATTTGTCATAATTAAACTCAGGAATATCAGTTGAGTAGTCATACATTAATGCAGAAGTTAATACCCCCTTATTTGCTGCGGTAGCTGCAATACTCCTAGTATCCATTAACGCCACTGAAGCCGACTGCCCCTCATCTGGCTTAGAGCCCTCTCTATTTTCGAAATTCCGCGTAGTATGTCTTATCGAAAAACCATTATTACTCGGAACATCTCCCGCTCCAAAACATGGCCCACAAAAAGATGTTTTTATTATAGCCCCTGCGTTTATTAACTTAGATAAAGCACCCTTTTTCATAAGGTCCGCATAAATCGGTTGTGAACCACAGTAAATACTCATTGATAGATCTGTGCCTATGGTTTTGTTTTTTAAAATATTTGCTGCTTCAAATATATTATCATATGTTCCACCTGCACATCCTGCAATAATGGCCTGATCTACAACTATCTGACCTTTTTCATTAATTATATGGGTTAATGTAAAATTAGGATTTTTTAATAATTTCCTTCCTTCGTCTTCACACTTCTTTAATATCTCATATGGAGAATTAATTAATTCAGATAACTTATAAACATTACTCGGATGAAATGGCAAAGCAATCATTGGTTCTATTTTTGATAAATCTATCTCTATTAAGGCATCATAATATGCACCTTCTTGAGCTCTGATTGCCACATACTCTTCGCCTCTATCTCTCTCAAATAAATATTTTTCTACTTGGTTATCTGTCTCCCAAATAGATGAAAGGCAAGATGTTTCTGTCGTCATGACATCTATACCAATTCTATATTCTATTGGTAGGTTTTTAATGCCGTCGCCCACAAATTCTAAAACCTTGTTTTTAACAAACCCATCTTTAAACACTTTTCCAATCAAAGCTAACGCCACGTCGTGAGGACCAACACCTTTCCTTAACTTACCTTTGAGATTAATTGCCACAACAGACGGATACTTTATATCATATGTATTACCTATTAGTTGTTTAACAAGTTCTGGTCCTCCTTCTCCCATAGCAAGAGTACCGAGTGCTCCATACCTGGTATGGCTATCGCTACCTAGAATCATTTTTCCAGGTGCTGCAAACTTTTCTCTCATAAATGTATGTATAACTGCTACATGTGCAGGCACGTATATCCCACCATATTTTTTTGCGGCGGAAAGTCCAAACTTATGATCATCTTCGTTAATAGTACCACCAACTGCGCATAAACTATTATGACAGTTCGTCAGCACATAAGGAAGTTTGAATTGGTCAACACCAATACTCTTGGCAGTCTGTATAATACCTACATAAGTGATATCGTGAGAAGCAATAGCGTCAAAAGTTATATTTAGATTTTCATTTTTAGACAAAATTTGATTTGCGACATGTTTTTTCAATATGTCATAAGTAATTGTTTTATTAAAACCATTAGTTTCCTGTGACTTTTGGAAAACACCATTCTTATAAACTACACCATAGTTAAAAATATTTAACACAAAACACCTCTTTAGTAAGTTAAAGTTAATTTATATTACAACTTATTTAGTTTATTAACAACTGTATTTAAGGAAAATATATTATTGAAGAATAATCTTGGAGTTAATAATTTATATCGCTTTGGACAAAAATCATTGATTTTAACGCAATACAATTTTGAACTGACAACTTGTTTCACATTTTATAAACTAAGAATCATGTATTTTATACTCATTTTCCAAACTTAACTCGTTTTTTAAAAAAGTTTCTTCATCTACATTAGCAGTAAGTACATAAAAAGCTGGATATTGGGCATGATCTAGTACAAGTTCCTTAGATTTAAATTTTAACGTTTTGAGAAACATTATAACATCTCCACTACATATCGTAAGTGAAATTAAAAATAGCATTGCGTACGCGACGTTTAAAAAAACGATAGACAAAACAAATGGTAATAAGCCTGTTAAAAAAAATGGCATACTCAAAACCACTCTATACTTCCAAATTTCAACTGATTTCGCCATATGGCAATAAACAAAGCCTTGTTTAAACTTATGCCCTATTTTTATATCGACCATATTTACTCCAATAGCTAACATTGCCATAATATGCGTTAATTCATGTAAAAAAACACATGGGACAAGTAGTAAAAAAACTATTATAAGGTCTAAAAACTCAAATGCTTTATTAGGTAAAAATCTCCTGAAAAGGATGTGAGATACTATAATGGTTAAGAGCGACAAGAAAACCATAACCACGCAGCATAATTTTATCTCTTTTCTTTTGGCATAAACTACATTGCTATAAAATTGAGCGGCACCCTCTTGATGCCGCTCTGTTTTTAATCCTTTATCGTTTTCGTTATTTTGCATATTCTACATTTCGAACTTCACGAATAACATTTACTTTAATCTGTCCAGGATACTCCAACTCTTTTTCTACTTTGTCGGCTATTTCCCTTGCTAGTATTTGTGTTTGTAAATCATCTATAGCCCCAGGCTTAACTATTACTCTAATTTCCCTGCCTGCTTGTATTGCATATGACTGATCAACTCCTGCGAACGAATTTGCTAAACTTTCTAATTTCTCAAGCCGCTTCGTATATAACTCAATGCTTTCCCGCCTAGCTCCAGGCCTTGATCCACTTATCGCATCTGCTGCTTGTACAAGTATTGCTTCCAAAGAATTGGCGTCTACATCACCATGATGTGCTTCAATTGCATGAATAACTTTTTCGTTTTCTTTATATTTTCTAGCCAGTTCAACTCCTATTTGAATGTGAGTTCCTTCATACTCATGATCAATAGCCTTACCAATATCATGTAAAAGCCCAGCTCTTTTTGCAACTTTTTCATCTGCACCTAATTCAGCCGCCAATATTCCAGCTATAAACGACACTTCAAGTGAATGTTTCAGCACATTTTGACCATAACTTGTCCTATATTGTAGTCTGCCTAATAGCTTTATTAATTCGGGGTGTATTCCAAATATATTTGCTTCATAGATAGCATTTTGTCCCGCATCTTTTACGGAAGCATCAATCTCTTTTCTAGCTTTATCGGCTAATTCCTCAATTCTGCCAGGGTGAATTCTACCATCAGCAATTAATTTTGAAAGCGTCTGCCTGCCAATCTCTCTGCGTATTGGATCAAAACTAGACAGTGTAACAACATCAGGTGTATCGTCTATGATGAAATCTACCCCTGTCGCACTTTCTAATGCTTTAATGTTCCTACCCGTTCTACCAATGATTCTACCTTTCATCTCATCATTTGGTAACTCTACAACTGTTGAAGTTGTTTCAGAAGAAACATCGACTGCACACCTTTGTATGGCAAGCGCTATATGATGTCTTGCTTTCTTTTCTCCCTCTTCAATTGCTTTTTGCTCTATTTCTTTAATAATCGAAAAAGCAGCAACTTTTGCTGACTCAGCCATCTCATCAATAATGGACTGTTTGGCTTCCTCTCGCGTAAGTCCGCCTATTCTTTCTAACTCGGCTAGCGCCTTTTCGTTTTTTTCAAGTAAAGCTTTTTCTAAATCTTCAAGATTTACACATTTCATCTCAAGATCTTTTTGCGAATGTTCTAATTCAACAAGCTTTCTATCTAATTGGTCTTCTTTCCTTTGTAATAAATCTTCTTTTTGGCTTAAGCGAGCTTCTGTTCTTTGAAACTCTAAACGCCTATTTTTAGACTCATTTTCAAACTCATTTCTTAACCTTAACTGCTCTTCTTTTGCCTCCAGCATCACATCTTGCCTGATGTTTTTTGCTTCCAGTCTAGCTTCTTCTGTCAATCTATTAAATTCACTTCTTGCATCTTCCTTTCTTCTTGTCAGAATTTGTTTGTACAAGACATAACCTAAAATGAAACCTAAAGCTATTGCCGGAAACAATGTTATGACGACTATTGCCCAACCTGGCAATGATGCGACAGCCAACACAAGACTGCCTAACAACATTGTTGCCTCCTAAAATTTTTATTTGAAATTATATATGTTCGCCCGTTCGCTAAATCGAACTTTAAATTCCATGTTCGTATTATAATATATCTATGACAAGTAAGTCAATAGACATATAAGACATACCAGTCAATTAAAGGTTATTTAAACTAGAAATTTTCTCTTATTTTTTTCTCTATTTCATCAATCATATCTGGATTTTCTCTTAAATATCTTATTGTCTTTTCTCTGCCTTGAGCAACCTTTTCACCTTCATATTGGTACCAAGATCCGCTTTTTTGGACAATTCCTTCATCAACTGCCATATCCAATATACAGCCAAGTTTAGATATACCCTCACCATAAATAATGTCAAATTCCGCTTCCTTAAACGGAGGGGCTAATTTATTTTTAACTACTTTAACCCTTGTTCTAGTTCCTACGTTCTCACCGCTATCTTTAATTGTATCCTTTTTCCTTACATCCAATCTTATACTCGAATAAAACTTAAGAGCTTTTCCTCCAGTTGTCGTTTCAGGATTTCCAAACATTACACCAATTTTGTCTCTTAGTTGATTTATGAAAACCAAGCAAGTATTAGTTTTATTCAAAATGCTAGCTAATTTTCTCAATGCTTGTGACATTAATCTTGCCTGAAGCCCCATATGACTATCTCCCATTTCGCCATCAATTTCTGCCTTCGGAGTTAGCGCAGCTACGCTATCTACTATAATTAAATCTATACTACCACTTTTGGTTAATTCTTCTACAATTTCTAAAGCTTGCTCTCCATTATCAGGTTGAGATACGTAAAGTGAATTTAAATCCACACCTAAATTTGCTGCGTATGTAGGGTCAAGAGCATGCTCTGCATCAATAAACGCAACAATCCCACCTAGTTTTTGCGCTTCTGCAACAAAGTGCAATGCTAAAGTTGTTTTACCTGAACTTTCAGGCCCATATATTTCTACTACGCGTCCCCTTGGGATACCGCCCACTCCAAGCGCCTTATCCAATGTTAAACACCCTGTAGGTATAACATCAACTTTAATTTTATCCGTGCTACCCATATGTATAATTGATCCCTTACCAAAGTTTTTTTCAATTGTAGCAAGAGTTACCTCTAATGCTTTTTTCTTCTTTTCGTCCATGTTTTTTCCTCCATTTAAATATTCAATTTAATTGTAGCATTCTTTTAGTTAATTTAACAGTATAAACTCATATTAAATTTTAGCATGTCCCAAACTTTGGACATCTTGTTTATTCAATGTTTTTGTTTTTTTAGTCTATTATTACTTTCGTTTATGAATTTGTATTTATCACATTTATCACTAAAAATTATCCTTTATATGTTCTATGGCTAAAAATAACGCTTGGTCTTTTGTTTTTTCTCTAATTTCATTTCTTGGCCCTTCAAATACAAACCGGTGACACTCCGTAATTTCGCGAGATACAACTGCAATAAAAACTAAACCAACTGGTTTTAAGTCACTGCCGCCATTTGGACCCGCAATTCCAGTACAAGACACGCCTAATCCAACGTTATCTTTTAGCAAGCCATTAGCCATCTCTATAGCTGTTTCCGCGCTAACTGCCCCATATTCTAACAAAGTATCTTCCCCAACTTTAAGCCTGTCTATTTTCGAACCATTTGAATAAGTTATCACACCTTCGTAGAAAACATCACTACATCCAGATACGCCAACTAACGCACTACTAATCATACCTCCTGTAATACTTTCCGCAAATGAAATAACTAACCCGTCATTGTATAATAGCGACACTAAAGTTTCTGCAAGACAGCCCTCGCCTTCACCATAGTAAACATCTGCAAATGTTTCAAATATTGCATCTTTTTCATCCTGTGTAACATCAGAAAAACATATTGAATAATCTAACCCTCGTCCTTTTATAGAATATTTAACAGGGTAATCAAATAAATTAAATATCCTGTTTCTTATTTCAACCATAGAACAGCAAACCCTTATTATAAAATCCATATATCGCCTCCATAGGTTAACTATATTTTTAGCAAATGTTAATTAATTACCTCTCCTAACAAATGGAATCCATAATCTGTGATGCGCACATCATAAACATTGCCTATATCTAATGTTTTATCAGCAGTAAAAAACACTTTAGTGTCTACATCTGGAGCATTAAACTCATTTCTACCAAAAAATAAATTTTTCTCAAAATCTATTCCCTCATATACAACCTTTTGTATAATACCCTCATACTTTCTATGTTTATTAACAATAACTTTACTTTGGATAGCAACTAATTCCCTCTCTCTCTTCTTCTTAATTATTTCAGCAATTTGATTTCCATACTTGGCAGCAACAGTCCCTTCCTCTTTACTGTATCTAAAAAAGCCTGCATAATCGACATGTCCCGCTTTAATAAATGACTTCAACTCTTCAAAATGTTTACTAGTTTCCCCAGGAAACCCCACTATAAAACTACTCCTAATGCATATTTGCGGATTAGTGTTCCTGATTCTTCTAATTAAATCATAAATTTGACCTGACCTTATGTGCCTGTTCATTTTTTTTAACACCTCATCGCTTATATGTTGAAGAGGCATATCAATATATTTAGCCATTTTCTCTTCAAATGCTATTAGCTCAATCAACTCTTCATTTATCAACTCGGGATAGGCGTATAGCAAACGTACTTTGTACAAATTAAGATTGCATAGTTCTTTCAACAAGTATGTTAGTTTTTTCTCCGAAAATATGTCATGACCATACTTTGTAGTATCCTGCGCAACAATAATTAATTCCTTGACCCCTTCATCTATTAGTTCCTGTGCTTCCGATAGAAGATGGTCAACAGGATATGACCTATATCTCCCTCTTATGTAAGGTATTGCACAATATGAGCAAAAGTTATCACACCCATCGGCAATTTTTAAGTATGCATAATGACTTGGCGTGCTTAAAACTCGTTTACATGAATAAACGCCCTCTTTATCGTTAGATATTATTACCCTGTTGTTTAAAAACCCGACTTTCTCTGAAAGGTTTTCACCGCTATATTTTCTTTCTTCTAGCTCTACAGATTGTTCTGATACCTTTTGTTTTATGAAATCATCTATCTTATCGTAACCACCGAGTCCAATAAAACAATCAACTTCTGGCAAATCTTCTGTGACTTGCGCACCATATCTCTCTGCTAAGCATCCAATTACTATAATAATTAATTTTTTATTTTTAGCTTTAATTTTCCCAATATCAAGTATTGTTTCAATACTTTCTCGTTTTGCATCATCTATAAATGCACATGTATTTATAATGAATATATCCGCATCAGATTCTTTTGTTGTTATTGTGTACCCTTGACTAAGCAGCTTTGCAATTACTTTTTCAGAGTCAACTCGGTTTTTATCACAGCCTAGTGAAATGACGCCAACTTTCATTTTTACCTTCCTAACAGTGTATATCACAAATATGGCAGAAACAATCTAACCTAATCGACGCTCGGAAAGAGCTCTTCGGCTTCTAGCGCTGTAATTAAAATTTCGCGCCCTTGAGCTCCTGTAGTTTCAGGTCCAATGTACCCTCTCTCTTCCAACTCATCAACTGCTTTCTTCGCCCTTTGATACCCAATTCCAAACTTACTTTGAGCACTGGATATGGATGCCTTTTCTTTGCTTATAAAATATTTTATAATGCGACCTAATAATTCTTCTTCCTCTGCTTCCTTGTTGTCTCTTGCAATTTGTGCCGCTTCTTCAGGATCTATGGTAGGTTCAACTTTAACTTTGATGCTTTCAACTATTGTTTCATCAAAATCGGTGGTGTTGTTATTACGTATATAATCACATACCTGTTTAATCTCGCTTAACTCTACCAGGGCGCCTTGCATTCTCGTCATACCTTCGTTTGTTGAAAAAATCATATCACCCTTTCCAAGCAAATCTTCTGCTCCCATTTCGTCTAAAATAACCCTACTGTCTGTTGATGTCTTTACTGCAAAAGCAACTCTACATAATATGTTTGATTTTATTAACCCTGTTATGACTTTAACTATAGGGCGCTGGGTTGCTATGATCATGTGGATACCACAAGCTCTTGCTAGCTGGGCGATTCTTACGACATAATCTTCAACACGCCCCTTCCCCGTTAACATAAGATCGGCCATCTCATCAATGATTAATACAATTCTAGCCATTTTCGGCTCAGTTGATGGTTTAAACATTTCATTATACTGATCTATGTTTTGACAACCTACATTTTCAAAAACTTTATATCTCCTGTCCATTTCTTCAGTTAGCCACTTCAAAACATTAACCGCCTGAGCACTTTCCTTAACCGTATCTTCTAATAACAAGTTCGGGAGCCCTCTATAAATACTCATCTCTACCCTTTTAGGGTCTATGAGAACTAATCTAAGATCTTCTGGAGAATATTTATAAAGCATACTTACTATCACAGAGTTTAAAAACACACTCTTTCCAGTGCCGGTAGCGCCTGCAACTAATAAATGTGGCATTTTTGCTAAGTCCCCGACGAAAGGTTCTCCATATAACGTCTTACCAAAAGCGATGCTAACAGAATCTTTAGTGTTCTTAAATTTACTACTGGTTAAGATTGATTTTAGCCCTACAATATCTCTACTTTTATTAGGAATTTCTAACCCAAAAGCATCTTTACCTTCTATTGGTGCCAGTATTCTTATTTGCTTTACCTCTAGTCTCATGACCAAATTTTCTTTTAAATTTCTAATTTTACTGATTTGATATCCAGGACCTAATTTAAGTTCGTAGAGAGTGAATGTTGGACCGCGACGTGCCCCAACAACTTCTGCAGGAACTTCAAATTCTTCCATTGTTGCTTCTATCTTGGTCTTAAATTCTTCATAGTTTTCTGGAATTGTACTTCCAGTTTCCTGATGATCTTTTAATAAAGATAAAGGAGGGGCATTATATGGTTTTGACATTACAGGTTTCTCAGGCTTACTTGTTGATGTATTTTGCTTGTCAAATAATGATGTTTGCTCCCCGAAATTTACTTTAACATTATCTGTTTCAGGAAGAGCAACTTTGGTTTTTTTCATTGTTTCCGATTCATATTTAGGCCTACTCCCCTTCAAAATTGACGGGTCCATTGCAATCTGTGATATATATGGTTCTTGCTTTGTAACAACTCCTGGTTTATCAACAGACGTCTTAGAGTCAATCGTCTCTGTTTGACTAAAGCTCTTTTTAGAAGCTATTTGATTTTCTGATGAAGTACCTTTATAGTAGCTACTCTCCTCAAATGTTAATGGTTTTTTGAGTTCTTCTAGCGCCGCACGATCATCAAACTCACTTTTGTTTTCTATAGCCTTTGGTTCTGAAACTAATATGTTGCCTGATTGGGACTCCTTAATTGTGCTTTGCTCAGGTTTATTATCTGCATATTTTTCCATATTTTTTTCATCGAAAGGATATTCCCCATCTGGAGTATATGGTCCGAACACCTCTTCAGCACTACGATTCCCTATGTTTTGATTATCCCTCAATAGTTGTAATCGTCCTTGATTAGTGTAAAGTCTATTTAAATCATCGCTATTCCAGCCTTTATCCAAAATTGCGTAATTTTCTGAAGACTCTTCCTTTTTTTGCTTGTACGAGTCAGAAAACAATAATTCTGCGCTTATTCTTTCCCTTTCCTTGTCATCTTCAATTAAGGTGCTGAATAACGGTCTCTTTTCCACACCTGTAGTTGGAGTAGTGTCTCCAAATAAAAGAGAGTTGGCATCCTGTTTTACTGGCGCAATTATCTCATCACTAAAAATAGGTTGTTCTTCTTTAATTGGGGCTTTGGGCGGTATTGGGTTAGTTTTAATATTTTCTTTATTATCAGTGTTTTTGTTCGTTTTCAAATGTGACTTCTTTTTCTCAACAAATGCATCTAGTTTTTTAATTAGCGGAAAAGTTGCTGCAAGCAATATGAATCCAAAAACTACTATTGATAAAGATAGCATGAAAGCATAATTCCTGTAGATCGCCAAAAGCCAATATGTTAAAGCGGAAAAAACGGCACCGCCTACACTGCTTTGGTTGATGTAAGTAATAACAATATAATTATCTACGCTTTCAATTTCTGCGCGTAAAAATGCTACATGTAGTAGTGACATGAAAGAAATAAGTGTTAATATTATCATAACTTTATTTCTTTTACTCATATTAACTTTTTTGCCAAAAAAACTTACTAAACCAACACATAGTAGGCAAATTAAATATGCATAAATTAAATATCCAAATGCCCCTAATAAAAAATTTCTAGTTACTTCTACTAGGCACAATACAGCCAAAACTAATGTAGTTATTAACATAGTTATTGACATTATTTTGTCTAGTTTGTTGTTTTTTTCTTTAGCAATGAAAATCTTCATTTATACCTCCGAACTATTTTCCCTGATTCCCTATTCTTGGTTTAATAATATTTTAACATTATTTCCTAATTTCTTTCCAACATAACTGACCGCACAGTCTTGTTTACTAAAAACTCCCTTTATAACTTCATTAACATTTGTTAATGAAACGGCATCTATATCGCTTAATTCATCTTCGAAC
>JGI24709J26583_10001475_pt1 | contig 19908 bp, 16 predicted proteins | sample BioPla2DNA1_FD_26583 | JGI IMG/M metagenome (IMG submission 26583) | reverse complement strand
AGCCTGATCCCGTTTCGCTCAACAACCAGCCCCTGTGGGGGGTGATCCCCCCGTGCTCCTCCAACGTAGGCGATCCCGTGCGCTTCAAGCACGTCGAGGGTTTTTTCGAACCCTTCCTGCCCCAGGTCGAGCGTATGGTTGTTTGCCACGCTCAGGATGTCGAATCCGGCGTCTTTGAGATATACCCCCGCCTCCGGAGGGTTCGTGTTGACCCAGCGTTTCCGGCTCGGGTCGCCGCTCTCGGAGAGGACTGTCTCCAGGTTCCCGAAGAGCAGATCTTTCTGCCGGAGTTCGTGCTGTATCAGGTCAAACGGTTTTTTGCCGTTCCTGGTCCAGAGCAGCACGTCCCCGACAGCCCGCAGCCGCACCGACACTTACTCCCTCCTCCTGTCGCAACTCCAGTCAGCGAGGGACCTGTTTCCGGGTCCGATGTTGGGCGTCATACCCCGGCCGCCCTGTTCGCTCATCCGAAGGAGGTCCCCTGCCGGGCTGCCGGTTGTAGTTGCTTCCATATATACGTATTCTAGAATACTGGCTTCCCTCCCTTGATGCGTTGAGGTCCAGACTGGACCTCNGTCTATATATAGTTTTTCCCTGGTTGACGGCGCCGTTCCTAAAATGAGAGAGAATATAGAGAGATCTGGAAGACCCGCCCCGTCAATGGACTTTCTGCCGCGGAGTCTCTTACGGCCGGCGGAGGGGCGGGCCGTGAGCGCCGAACTATTAACATCCTGCACGTCAAGCAATACATAGCGTTATGCGGCAGATGATGAGAGTTAGCTCTGCCGATGGATTAGGCCGAGGCCTACACCACGCTGCTCGCTCCCGAAAAGATGGCCAAGCCCGGAAATGGCAGATATTCAAAGAGAAAAAGTTATCTCTGTCTCGTCATGAGCCTTCCATGAGGCGCAGTTTGGTAGAGGATTTCCCGGTCGGACTGAAGTATTAAAGCAGACTGTTCGGCAATAAGAACGATATAAGCGCTCATGCCTGGGGCTGACCATTAGACATGTGGCATCATGATCGGAGAGTGTCAAGGTGATTTCCCTGAATAAAGATGTTAGCGCCTCCGGATAGTCAGCATGCAAAATGGACAAAAGAGACCTCTTCTTCGCACCCGTTCAATGGTCACTGCGAGGGGCATCTCCGAATTCGTCGGTAGTGGCCCAATAGTCAACTGGTAATACCTGTATCGAATTATCTCACACGGAGTATCCCGGTATTTATATAATGCTGCCTGCATACTATTTACTATTGCTTATGCCCCGTTCTCGGAGCGTCACCTCAATCACCTGCCAGAATCCCGCATGCCGATTCTTTCTGATCGAAGAGGGAAAAGACCTTACCAAGAATGGGAAGAATTCCGCGGGGAATCAGCAGTATTTCTGCCACCATTGTCAGACCTACTTCGTCGAGACGAAGAATACCCCCTACTATCATTCCCGGCTGGATCGGAGTGAGGTTGAGCGCATCTGCCGGCATGCCCCGGAGAAGATCTCGATGCGCGGCGTTGCGCGAGTGACCGGTCATCATCGCGATACGATTTCCCGCTACTATCGTCTGCTCGGAGAGCATGCCGAGCGGCTCACCGACCACATTCTGCACCCGATCGCTCCCGGGCGGATCGAACTGGACGAACTCTGGACATTTATTCAAAAAAAACAAGCACTGCGTGGGTGTGAACGACCGTAATCACGGCGACCGCTGGGTCTACACTGCTATCCGGAGCAATTCACGGCTCTTTCTGGCTCATTTCGGGGGAAAGCGGACAGAGACCACCTGTGCTCTTGCTCTTGACCTGATGTTTACCAGACTGCAGTTGCCAACGCCGTCTGCCCGGATCATCGTTGCAACCGATGGCAATGCCCAGTATGTCGAGGCATTGGCCCGGTTGTATTGCGAACCCTGCATCGACTATGGTCAGGTCATCAAACACCGCGAGGGGAACAGACTGGTGGGGGTATCCCGGGTGAACATCAGGGGAAATCCTGCAGTCGAAGCAATCTCGACGTCGAACGTTGAGGGATACAATAACAAGATTCGACAGAGGCTGAGTCGGTTCGGAAGAAGAACGGCTGCGTTTTCAAAGAGGATTGTGGCGTGTATCGCGGCGCTGAATGTATTTCAGTTCGTGAGCAATTTTGTCGAAGGCAAAGGAGGCGAGACACCAGCAATGAAGGAGGGGATTACAGATCATGTCTGGACATGGCAGGAGTTTTTAACATACCATATCCAGTTATAATTTGGGTCACTACCAATTCGTCCCAAAAACGGTGCTTGACGGGAGAAGAGAGACATTCGCAGCCTTGCGGTACTCACGCTCACTGCGTTCACGAGCGTTGAGTAAAACCTGTGTTCATATTCTGGCGTTTTTCATAGTCTGATGCCACCCCATGCGTGCTACTCTAGGTGAAGGTGTACTACGGGTTATAATGAGTTTTGGGGTCTCTCTGTAGTTCACCAATGTTTATATGTTATAGGGGATATGGGTGGAGCGCATAGTGCGTGACAGGGTTGAGATCATCCTGCCAGTCAGCCCCCTCGCCGAACCTGCACGGCTTCCCACCGTATTCAGCGATATATTGCTCTGTCTCGCATTGCAACGCGTCGAGGAGCGACCAGTATGTATCGACCAAGTGACGGGATCTCTCTGCACAGCGAGGCGGGACAGAGGATTGGGACAATAGTCTCTATCTACGAATACACCTACTGTTCACATACTCCAAGCATCATCATAGCGGCCCGGATCCCTGGTGCCCAGTGCGTAACCTGTGCCGGCCGGGGTTCTCTGGTCGCACATTTTCTTGACAGGGACAGCGATAGCATCAGAGCGGATAATCCTCTAATGGTAACACCTGCTGACTCACGGCGGGATCGGTGGGGGATTTGTAGAAGTACTGTCGTTTTGACTGCCCCATGGGTGGTATCTGATATCCTCTCATTCTTATACCGTTTTTGGCATTGCAAGGGTGGAGTTGCAGTCCTGACCGGCTCCCGCAGTATGGCAAGAGGGGACCTGCACTCTGAGCGTGCCATGCGTCACCCTCCAGGCAGATACCGAGCGGCCGGGGACGATCGAGGTGGGGTCGAACGTTCTGGCCGGGGAAGAGGCCGACGGGATCCTGGCATCTGCCCGCCAGATGCTCCTCCGGCCCAGAACATGGGAGAATCCCTATGGCGACGGTATGGCAAGCAGGATGATCATCACGATATGCAACGGCCTGTCGTCGCGAAACAATTGTCATTGAGTCGGTGAGATTGTATGGAAACACAAAGAATTCTTGTTACAGGCGGTGCCGGCTTCATCGGCACCAATCTTGTCAGCGAACTGCGCAGCCGAGGTCACGAGGTCGTCGCACTCGACCTCCTGAACAACGACCGGGAGAACTACATCCGTGCGGATACGAAGAATTTCCGGCAGCTGGAGCGGGTATTCGACCGCTCAACGTTCGATTACGTATACCACCTCGCCGCAGAGTACGGCCGCTGGAACGGTGAGGACTACTATGAGAACCTCTGGCAGACCAACGTGATCGGGACCAAGCACATGCTCCGCCTCCAGGAGAAACTGAAGTTCCGGATGATATTCTTCTCCAGCGCCGAGGTCTATGGGGACTATCACGGCACAATGTCCGAGGACGTGATGGTGAACAATCCCATCAAGGATACCTACCAGATGAACGATTACGCCATCTCCAAATGGGCGGGCGAACTCATGTGCCTGAATTCGGCGGTGATGTTTGGGACTGAGACGGTCCGTGTCCGGCCGGTGAACTGTTATGGGCCTCATGAACACTACAACCCCTACCGCGGATTTATCCCCAAATTCATCTACCACGCGCTCTTCAACAAACCTTATACGGTCTTCAAGGGCCACAAGCGGATCATCGATTTCGTTGAAGATTCCTGCAGGACCTGGGCGAACATCGTGGACAATTTCATTCCCGGAGAAGTCTACAACGTCGGCGGCCGCCCCGAGTGGGAGCGGGAGATCAAGGATTATTCCGACCTTATTCTCAAGGCCGTCGGCAGGGATGACTTGCTCGTCACCTACGAGGAGGCTGAGCCATTTACGACGAAAGTAAAGACCATGGACTTCACGAAGGCTGTTCGCGACCTCAGGCACGCCCCCAAAGTCTCGCCTGACGAGGGCATCAAGCGGACAGTCGAGTGGATGAGGGCATACTATCACCAATCATATTGAGGAGATAATATGCGTGTAAAAAATAAACGGATCTATGAAAGTTTTTTAGAGGTTTCGTCGGCTTTCCCCTTTAAAGACTACATGGAGAACAATTACTCCAAGTACGAAACAATTATCTCAAAAATTATTACAAATTATCCCACAGAATCAAAGATTCTTTCCATTGGTTCAGGCCCATGTGATTTGGAAGCGATTATCTCAAGGTTAAACTATGATGTTACTGCAGTTGACGATCTATCAGATCAATGGCATTTAATTGGGAAAAACCAATCGAGAATTCAAAAGTTCGCTAGTGAGATGGATATCAATTTCAAAGTGCAATCTCTTGAAGATGCGCAATTGAATAATAATTACTATGACGTGGTTTTATTAATTGATATCATAGAACATTTGCACGGAAGCCCAAGAGATCTTATTAATAGTGCAGTCTCAGCTTTAAAGCAAGGCGGTCTACTGATAATAGAAACCCCAAACTCTCTAAACCTCAAAAATCGAATTAACGTCCTTCTTGGGAAAAGTAATCAAGTGGATGCAAATTTTATTTTTTGGAATGTCGGGGACTATCGTTCACACTTTAGAGAATACACAAATTCAGAATTATTTAATATCCTCAATAACTATAACTTGGTCGATTTAAATATCGAAACGGTAAATATGCAAACGGAAATCGCGTATTTATCGATAGATAAAATGATGGATAAAATAGTTATTTTGCTCTATATGACCCTGTCTGGAATCTACCCCTCCTTTAAAGACACACTGATTGCGTCCGGAAAAAAACCAAAAGACTGGAAACCTGTAATTACCTCAGTAAAGAAATTTCAGAATTATTACAGACTCGTAAAATTGTATAACCTTGACAAAATACCAGAGGACAATTTGAACCTCCCAAGTATTACGTCAAAAGAGTTGAGTAGCGATGAACGGGTATACGGCAGAATATAAGTACGCAACCATCCGAATCCACACAGATCAAGGCCATGAACTTTACGAAAGCGGTCGCGACCTGAAACACAACCCGCAGGTTCCTCCTGAAGAGGGTATCAAGCGGACGGTTGAGTGGATGAGGTGGTTCTACCGGCTCGAGGAGTGAGTATGATGAAGAACGAAGAATCATTCTTTGAAGGAAAGACGGTGCTGGTCACCGGCGGCGCCGGCGCCATCGGCGGGAACCTGGTCCGGAGGCTCTCCGACCTTGATGCGGAGATGATTATCATCCTCGATAATCTCTCCTCATCATATGAGTGGAATATTGTCCAGGCGGAGAACGTTCAGTTCATCCACGGCGACATCCTGGACGAGGAGAAACTGAAGTGGGCGTTTAAGTCGAAACCCGATATTGTCTATCACCTCGCCGCCCACTTTGCCAACCAGAACTCGGTCGACAACCCTGAGAAGGACCTGATGGTCAACGGCATGGGGATCCTTAAGGTCCTGCAGTATGCTCACCTCGTGGACGTCGAACGGTTCATCTATGCCTCATCCGGCTGCGGCATCTACGGCCTCGACTCCAAGATGCCGTTTGAGGAGCATGATATCTCCATCAAGCTCTACACTCCCTACCAGGTCACCAAGATGGTCGGTGAGCTCTACACCAACTACTTCTACAACCTCTACGGGCTTCCGATCGTCAACGCCCGGTTCTTCAACTCCTACGGCCCGGGGGAGGTCCCCGGCAAGTACCGGAACGTCATCCCGAACTTCTTCTACTGGTCGATGAACGGCCTCGCCCTCCCGATCACTGGCACCGGGGAGGAGACCCGGGACTTCACCTACGTCGGGGACCTGGTCAACGGCCTCGTGAAGATGGCCACCCACGAGGAGGCGGTCGGGGAGGCGGTCAACCTCGGTGCCGGCAGGGAGATCCGGATCATCGATCTTGCGAACTGGATCAACGAGCTGACTGGGAACGAGGCAGGGATTCTCTACAAAGAGCGGCGGGGCTGGGACAAGAAGAACCGGCTGCTCTCCTGCATCGATAAGGCGAGCGATATCCTGGGGTACACTCCCCAGACTGAGTTCCGGAAGGGACTAGAGCAGACGTACCAGTGGTTTGTGGAGAACTGGGAGAATATCCGCGCTACTGCAGAGTTTTAAGGGGGAATTATGAGAATACTGGTAGTTCAGGAGTCGGATTGGATGGAGGTCGGTCCGCACCAGAGCCACCACCTCATGGAGAGGCTCTCTCAGCGGGGCCATGAGATCCATGTCATTGATTTTGAGATCCGGTGGAGGTCCCATAAAAGTGCCTTCTTCTCACGGCGGAAGGTGATTCGGAACTACTATAAGGCTGTGGAAGGCGGGAATGTTACTGTCATCCGCCCGCCCTTCATCCGTGCCCCCATCCTCGACTACGCGTCCCTTGTATTCTCGCACAGGGGCGAGATCGAGAAGCAGGTCAAGGAGTTCCAGCCCGACGCTATTGTGGGGTTNGGCATCCTGAACGCTAATATGGCCATCCGCCTTGCCAAGAAGCATGGTATCCCTTTCTTTTACTACATCATCGACGAACTTCATCGACTCGTCCCAGAGAAGCCTCTCCGGGTGGTTGCTCGGATTGTGGAGTCCTGGAATATGGAGGCGGCCGACGTGGTGATCTCGATCAATGAGGGTCTAAGGGAGTATACCATCCGGATGGGCGCCGACCCTGACAAGACAGAGGTCATCCGTGCTGGTGTGGACCTTGAAGCCTTCAATCTGGATGACCGGAAGGCGATCCGAGCAAAGTATGGCATCCAGGATGACGAGACCGTCCTCTTCTTCATGGGATGGCTCTACGAATTCTCGGGCCTTAAGGAGGTTGCTATGGCTCTCGCAAAGGACGGGAACCCAAAGATAAAACTCCTGATCCTCGGGAGAGGCGATCTCTGGGACGCGCTCCAGGAGATCCGCCGCGATCACGGGCTGAAAGATAAATTGATTATGGAGACCTGGGTGCCCTACCCGGAGGTCCCGAAGTACATCATGGCCGCTGATATCTGTATTCTTCCTGCCTACAAGAACGAGATCATGATGAACATCGTTCCGATAAAGATATATGAGTATATGGCAGCGGGAAAACCGGTCCTTGCTACGAGTCTCCCCGGCCTCGTGAAGGAATTTGGCGAGACAAACGGGGTTCTCTATGCTGGGTCGTCCGAGACAGTTCTCGACAAAGCAATAGAACTCATTGAGATGGGAAATATCGGGTCTGAAGGGGAGAAAGCAAGAAATTTTGTGAAGCCACTGCGCTGGGACAAGTTGACGGATATCTTCCAGCAGACGCTGAGCAGGGGATGCTGAGTGGGTGAACTTAGGGTTGTTCTGGGTGAAAGTACGTTCCAAAAGTATCCAGCAGCGAGAATTCATACGGTTCGGAGCGCTCTTACGCAAATTATCGGAGAGTTGAGTCATAATGAACGTTTTACCGCGGTCATCGCCTCCCTCCAGGATTCCTAGGAACGATTGTCCGTAGGGGGAGTTCGAGGAAGTCGGAGATCGTTGCATGCGAGGTTGGGGGTGTGTGACTGGAGGAACTTGAGGAAGACCGAAGATCTTCGAGGGGTGCCCCTCCTGGCAGAGGTATTTGGGAACGACTTCCTTGATGTGAGAGGCTCGTAAGCATTCTGGGAATCTCACAGTAACGGTACGAGTTCCCCGGAGTGCCGCGAACCATTAACGTCCTGCACGCCAAACATAATGTATCAATTACGGCAGATGATGAGAGTTACCCCCACTGATCAGTGATGAAGCAGGGGGCTGATGCCGTATTGTATCATCCGTTTTGGCCTGTATCCCTGCATGGAGGACAGCAACTATTATACCCCTGGGAGATCTGCCCTTTTTCCCGTTCTTTGCCTGAGGGCAGGATGAGGCATACTCGGCTCGACTCGAAACATAGTGATGGAACCTAGTGCATCGTGTCATCTTATTTTAGAAATTTTTGTCGCGTGTTGGGACGGGCACTCCGGTCTCACGCGGGAGTGCGCGAAGGTTGGTATAATCCCCCTGCAACGCCCCTTCGCGCCCTCCCGCGTTCTTCCGCGTGAGGGGTAATCGAGAGTACCGATGTCTCACGCGAAGCCGCGAAGGTCGCGAAGAGGGACGGGAGATCTCTCAATGTAAGATGACAACAAGCACTAGTTATTGTGTTGTTGATTGGGAATCGATGCACAGAGTCCCGGATAAGCGTGAGGAGGGGAGTATCACACGGAGGAGCATGGGTGCAACAGGAGTCGGTTCTGGTTCGCCCAGAACATCACAATTGATGAATTCTACGACGGCTCCAGAGACTTCTACACCTTTGACCCGCACAGCATCCGTTGCGGTGTTATTTATGCCGTACTGATACCCCTGAATGCGTGAATCCTGTATGAGGATCTCCGGCGCATTCAGGACATCGTGTGTTACGGTAATGCCTGCTTTCTCGCCCGATGCATTACCTGATGAGATTGTAAGATTCTCGAGTACCACACCGGCCATATCCCCTCTGCCGAAGAAGATCGGATACAACTCCCCTGTAGCGCTACAGGATGTCAGGCGTATGCCCCCTGGATCAGCCAGATTACTGAGCGCATATCCAAACAGTGAGGCTCGTTCGGTGCAATCGACTATTTCAAAACCGCCGCCGCTACAGTAGAAACCAATATAGTTCCCTTCTGAAGTACAGTTTATCAGGCGCATATCTCCGTTCACCAGGTATCCTGCACCGAAGAAGGTCTGAGCAACGCCGGTTTTCTCTTTCTGCGCATTCTCTCTGCTGATACAGTCAATCATCACAACGTTAGTCTTATTCCGAGACGACTCAACGTGAAATCCTGACTCCCAGTTCCCCTCCGCACGACACCGGATCACCTGCAGGTTTTCTATGTCGTTCTGCTCGGCAAAGTCAAATCCTGTCACCCAGGGGTCGAACCGACTGTATCGCCCACAGTTGATCGCATCGCAATCGGTGAATGTGACGTTTCGTATCAGTTTGTTCGTCGCAGCCTGCGATGCGCTGAGCATGAAGCCGAATGCCCCTGGGTCGAGCGCCCTGCATCCCGAAAACTCAATGTTCTCGATGATCTTGCCGTCATCAGTCGCGTCCATACTCGCCACAAAGAAGACTGCATGCACGGTGTTATCTGCGGTTCCGGTGACGTCACGAATAGAGACATTACTCGCCGTGATAAACACGGGGGCATCCCACTGGTGTTTCCAGTCGTACCGGTATCCTGAGATGCTGAGATCCTGCAGGGATGCATTCTCATGCTGTAGGTATATTATCGCATTCTCGAGTTCGATGGCCGTCTCCCCGGCGCCCTGACCGAGCAGGGTGGCATTTGATGGCATGACGATGGTCTCCGTACACCGAAACATCCCCCCGCTCAGAACAACCTCCCCGCCGGTGGCTGGAAGGGCGTTGAGGGCCGCCTGAATCTCCTGCTGGTCGTCCACCCCATCGCAGAGGTAGTCGGCCGATGCTCTGGCAGCGGCGCTGCTGTCGCTTGCGGCCACTGTGACCCTCGGCGTCTGCGCGGCACTACCATCAGGTGTAATCTCCGGTGCGGCCTGGTTGCCGAGATGGAAGGCGGTTATGGCAATGATAACCGCCAGTATCATGATTATGGATAGATATACGCGGTTCAGTTCCCTCACCTAGGTGACCCCTGTGAAGATATTTCTGCAGTCTGTCGCAACGTGGTGTTCTCCATGTTTTCTCCACTATATATGTTTGCTCCCGGAGTGTACCAGCGGCTGAGGCGAACCTATTTGCCTCGCCATGAGCGACAACTCTCCCTGAGGAGAGGAGTTAGTGCCCTGCTTCTGCCACCACGAGCAGATCTCCTCTCCGCTCGTTATCCATGCCCCGCGTTCCGAGCAGCACTGTAGAATCTTCTCGTACACTCCGGCAAGCGCCCCATCCAAGGTGGTGTTGTGCCAGAGGATAGTCAGTACACCGTGGCATGTCACTACGGTGTCGATCAGTCGGGATGCAAGTTCATAAGTAGCGCGAGCGTCAAGTTGCAGATACGTGAGGCATGTCCGGTCCATGATCGCGAGGGGCAGCTCCACAATGTCGACAAATCGGCTGGTGTTCAGGTTGAACGGCTGAAACGGATGACACATGCCGTTCCGGAAACCAGCACGACCTGCATGTCCGTAGGTGGTGTCATACCTGAATCCCGCCTTTGCGAGCAGTTCCCAGGTTTCCGGCACCTTGAACCTGAGGTTGTGGGCTCTGTAGCCGAGGACCGGTTTTCCGAGGATCTTCTCAAGCCTCTCTTTATCTTTTATGAGCCCTTCGAGGCTGGTCGATGCTAGGTATCCTCCATGCAGTCCGACTCCCCACCCCTCATCTGCGATCTCTCCTAGGTCGCTCTCCAGATCCAAAGCGTCGTAGGTATAATCCTGGTCGCTGGGATCCAGCGCCAAGATGAAGAAACTCGACCTAGCCCCGTAACGCTCCTCGATCTCGGTGATAGTACGGAGGTTGCACCATGGATGGCGTTTGTTGTGAATCTGGCGGATCGTCTGTAGAGCGCTCCGGAATCTCCCATCCCGGATTGCCGCGGCAGCGGTCAGTCCTTTGCCAAGAATCGGTTGGTATATGTGGTCGATGTCGTGGGTAAGGCAGACTGCAAAGGGTTGCCCGTCAGGATACTCAAACTCACATCCGCGCTCGATGAGATACTGAGAGACGAGAGGTTCAAAGAAGCCCTTTTTTCCGCAGGTGTTGGGTAGTACGCGCCCGAACTGGTCGACGACCTCCGGGTCATACTCGTCTTTTCCAGTAAATAGGTCCCATAATTCGGGATTTTCCTGTGCTATATCGGGGGTGAGTATCTCCTCACTCGCAACCATCCGCATCCCCCCATGTTGCTCTCCCGTGGGGGTAGCGGGGGATATGACCTGTCGCCTCTGCGCCTGCTCGGGTGCCGTGTCCGGTCTTTGGGAGGCGCAGTAGTATTAACAGAGCCATCCTCAATCTCCCAGGTTCCGCAACACATGCGCAATGTAAGCGATCTCAGGGCGCTGCAGGGCAGGGTACATCGGCAGGCTGAGTATTTTCCCGGCGATCTCCTCGGTGACGGGCAGTTCCCCTCCGGTATACCCGAATGTATCTCGGTAGTAGCGTGTCAGGTGGACCGGGGAGAAGTACACCTTTGATGCTATGTTGAAGTCCTGTAACTGTTTAATGACATCCTCCCTAGTCATGCCGGCATCGTCGGTCAGGACCGAGAAAAGTTGATATACGTTGAAATCCCCCGGAGGTGTCTCTAGAACCTTGATCCAACTGATTTCCGATAGTTCCTGCCTGTAGCACTCGGCACAGCGGCGTCTCATCGCAATGATCTTGTCGACATTCTCCAATTGGCCCAACCCGAGACTCGCTAGGATATCCGGCATCCTGAAGTTGAATCCTAAACCGACATAATCCGGACATTCCGGTGAGGAGAAATAGTTGCCGTGCTCTTGCCGCCCGTGAGACCGGATCAGCCTCAACCGTTCATCGAGCTCCTTTGAGTCTGTGACGATGGCACCTCCCTCTCCGGTCGTGATGATCTTATTCTGACAGAAACTGAACATGGCCAGATCCCCAAAGGTTCCGACCTTTGTGTCCTGCACCTCAGCTCCGAATGCCTCTGCCGCATCTTCGAAGAGGAGGAGGTTGTGATCTGCGGCGATCTCGCGTAACGCCTCCACCGAGCATGGGCATCCGCCGTAATGAACCGGGATGATGGCTTTTGTCCTTTTGGTGATCTTCTCCTGCACGTCTTCCGGATCCAACCCCAGATTCTCTCTTTTTATATCGGCGAAGACCGGTTTTGCACCCACCATAAGCGGTGCGTTCGCGGTCGCGATAAAGGTGAACGAGGGGACGATGACTTCGTCCCCTGCATGGATTCCATGGGCCAGGAGCCCGGCGTGAAGTGCGGAAGTGCCGGAATTGAACGTCGTACAGTACCTAGCGCCGATATAATCACAGATCGCTCTCTCGAATTTCTCAACATCAGGGCCGGTCGTCCAGAACATGCCCCGTTTGATCACGTCTCCAATCTTTTCGATATCGCCATCGTTCCAGAATATCTGAAAAAGTGGTACCTGCATGTTATGCCTCCTTATACTATCTTAGAGTTTCTGTCATTACGAGTCGAGACGGACAGGTGTCCTGCCTGGGAGTATAAGATACTTTCGTGAGCATTCAAGACGTCGAGCGTGCCGGATGTTGTGCAAACCGGTTGGAGGCGGTTGCTTTGGGATGACAGGGAGGGCTGATGGGATCCTTGCTAGCGTGGCTTTGTCCATTCTTCAGACCGGTAGTTCCTATACCAGTCGACGAGTTCTTCGAGGCCCCGGCTGATCGCGTACTCGGGTTTCCAGCCCAGCTTCCTTGCCTTCGAGATGTCGGCGATGAGCCGCTGCACTTCTCCGGGTCTCGGATCCACATGGACCGGTTCGATCTCTTTCCCACAGAGATCGATGATCGTATTTGCGAGATCGACGATCTTAATCTCAGTGCCCGTCCCGAAGTTAATAGGCTCCGCCAACATTCCCTCATAGTTGAGGAGGAGGTCGTATGCCCGCACAATGTCGTATATGTAGGTGTAATCTCTGGTCTGGCTACCGTCACCGTAGATAATCGGTGGGTTCCCGTTGAGCACTCTTCGGATGAAAATGGAGATGGCCCCTCCGTACCCGGAGTCTTTCTGGTGCGGACCGTAGATATTGAACGGCCGGACGACGATGATGTTCATCCCATAGGTGTTGATGTACGCGTAGCACATCCGGTCTGCCGCGATTTTGCTTGCGCCATAGGGATGCGGTGCGTTTAGTGGGTGCGCTTCGTCCATCGGGGAGTACTGGGCTGAGCCGTAGACTTCGCTTGTGGAGGCATGGATCACCTTCCCGACATCATACATCCGGGCAACCTCAAGCACGTTCTGCGTCCCGAGCACGTTTGTTTCGTAGGTTAGTTTTGGTTCAATGATGGAGCGGTCGACATGAATCTGCGCTGCCAGATGAATGACGGCATCCACATCCCGCATCAGTTTCTCCAAGAGATCAAAATTCTTGATATCTCCGTTAATCAGTTTGAAGTTCCGGTACTTGAGTAAGTGCCGGATGTTGGTCAGATTGCCGTTCAGGAAATTGTCTAGGCACAGGACGGTATCCCCTCGTTTTGTGTACGTATCGCAGAGATGCGACCCGACAAAACCTGCGCCGCCGGTGATCAGTAACTTCATTTTCCCCCTCCATTCATCAAATACGAGTATACAACAGCGATTTTTTTCATTTCTCTGTAGTAGTTGTACTCTTCCGATATCTTGAGCCAGTTATTCATCCCGATCTGCTCTCGCTCCAGCGGATGCTTGCAGAGGTAGACGATCTTTTCCGCCAATGCCTGGGGGGAGCGAGCCGGTATGACAAATCCGTTTTTATTCTCCTCTACCCAGTTCGCATTATCACCGAAGTCTGTGATGATCACAGGCAGGCCGCATGCCATTGCCTCTGCGGTGCTGATGGCGAGGCCCGAGTCAGAGAGCGACGTCGAGACGTAGATGTCTGCAGCGTTGAGCAGGTGGGGCAGGTGGCTGTTGGGAACAATGCCGGGGAAATCAGTAACCTCATCGATTCCTGTCTTCTTTGCGGTTTCCATGAAGGTTTCCCTCAGGGGGCCACCTCCCACAATGGTAAACCGTGCATCCGGGTAATCCTTGAGAACGAGTGGAATGGCCTCAATAAGCGTACCAACATCAAAAATTGGGCGATGCATCCTGGTGCTGATGATCCGCTTTACGGGGCCTGCCTCCTCCCCCAACCGTCCTTCATCGGGGGGGTCTGGCCTGAATATTCCTGTATCCACCCCGAAGTAGATGAGTGACACCTTCGGTGGACGGATACCCTGCTCGATCACCGCTTGGTACGTGTTTCTCCCGTCGCAGTGGACATGGTCTGCGGCCCTGAGGGCTTGAAGGATAAGGGGGCCCATCCGACCTTTGAGGTCGATCAGGATATCCGAACCCCATACCGAAAGGACGAATGGGTGCCTCCTCAAGAACAAACCGATGATGCCGTACTCTGTAACGTAATGTGAATGGATGATGTCTGGCTGAATCCTGTTAATCTCTTGCCGGGCTCTGATTGTCCGGTAGAGGACCGAGTTGAGCAGCTTACGATGTATCGGCGATCCTCCGGACCTGCGTAGATCGTGCACCACAACCTCTTCGGGGTCGTAGTCGTATATCGGAGCGTCGAATGTTATAAAGTGGACCTCATTTCCTCTCTTCGCAAAATATTTTGCCATTTTCTCGGTGCTTGCAGTCCACGTAGCGAGATAGCAGATCCTCATCCCGTCCCTTCCCTCCCCCATTATCGTATATATAAGTTGCGGTTGCGCGTCCCGGTGACTCTGGAGCGACAACTTGCTTGTCCAAACGATATCAAAAGAGCACGGGAGCTTTTAGACCGACCGCTCTGAGTACCGGTTCGAGGACTAAAACCTTCGGCTTGGGGCGTGGATTCAATGCAAACTCCCACTAGTGCTTGTTGCCCCTTGTTTTTATAATAATATTTATATAGAAATGGTCTGAATATACTGATCATGGGGAAGAGCAAGTACACCGTTCACCTTGCCGACGACCAGCGATCGTTCCTCGAAGGGCTCACCCACCGTGGGAAGTCCGCTGCCTCCACAATCCGGCACGCCTACATCCTGCTCCATGCCGATAAACCTGATCCCGAAGTTGCCGCGATCGTCCGGTGTCATCCGCAGTCTGTTTTCAATATTCGGAAAACATTTGTTACCCGGGGTCTCGATGCGGCGCTGCACCGGAAGATCCGCGATGCCCCTCCTCGACCGCGAAAATTGGATGGCGAGGGAGAAGCCCGCCTTCTCCAGATCGCCTGCAGCGAACCGCCGGAAGGGTATGGCCGGTGGACGCTGCAGTTACTCGCCGATCGTCTCGTGGAACTGCAGATCGTCGAGAGCATCTCGATCAAGACCGTCGAGCGGACGCTAAAAAAAACGCGCTCCAGCCGCATACGAAGAAGCAGTGGGTTATCCCGCCCCAAGAAAACGGGAACTTTGTAGCCGCGATGGAGGATGTGCTGGAGGTCTACCAACGTCCGTTTGATCCGACACGCCCAGTCATCTGCATGGATGAACAACCGATACACCTGCATGACGAAGTGCGCGAGCCAATTCCAGCACAACCCGGCCGCCCGGAAAAATACGATTCCGAGTACAAACGAAACGGGGTTGTCAACGGGTTCATGTTCGCCGAACCGCTGGGGCAGTGGCGGCGGGTCACCATCACCGAAACCCGAACCAAGAAGGATTGGGCGTATCAGGTGCAACACCTTCTTGAGGTGGACTATCCCGATGCAGAGAAAGTACTCCTGGTCTGCGACAATCTCAATACGCATGTACCAGGAGCATTCTACGAGACATTCCCTCCCACAATAGCGCACGCCCTGCTAAGCCGGCTGGAGTTCCATCCCACCCCAAAACACGGGAGCTGGTTAAATATTGCCGAGATTGAACTCAGCGCCCTGACCCGCCAATGCCTGAAGCGGAGAATCCCAACCATCGAAGCCCTCAGGGCGGAAACAAGCGCCTGGAACCGGAAACGCAACCAAGCACAGAAGGGCGTCGACTGGCAGTTCACCACGGAGGATGCGAGGGTAAGACTCAAGCGCCTCTACCCGGTGATCTTAGAAAATTAGGTGACAACGAGCACTAGTGGACCATTTCAGCTAACATTTCCCATGAAAACCGCCTCGGTGTGACCCTGCGGGCCACAGAAGATCTTCGATTTTCCTAATCAGAGGACGTCTCTGCGTCCTTCATGTGTTCAATGGCATCTGTATGTCCTGACTATCGGGCGCACCTGGAAGACTGTCCCGGCAAAATATAGTACCAAGTCTACGGTATACCGACACTATCTTGAGTTATGCAAGAAGAGATGGTTACAGGCGATCTTCCTCGACCTCCTCCGCTCCGGTACGGGTCCGAAAGTCGATCTCTCACACTGTGCGACTGATACCAAGGCTATGATGGCTACGAAAAGGGAATGGCAGTAAGCTGAGTACTCCGATCGATCAGAACGGTCTCCCCTCGCTTACACTGTTTCTGCGACAAATACCCACGATCCCCCGCTCTACTTGCTAATCATCGAAGTGTTCAGGATTCTCTGAAGGGAGAGCAGCCGACGATTATCCCAGCAGATGTGGCCTACAATGTCAAGGAGATTCGTCAGTACAACCGGGAATGAGGGATCAAGAGCAATATCCCTGTTAACCGGAGATATGGAGGACCTTTGGATCAAGAAGGACAAAAGCAGTTTGATCTAGAGGTGTATCTGAAGTACAGCGTCATAGAACGATCCTTCAGCGGTATTGAGACCTTTAAAAGATCGTTCCATGGTATGAGCGGTACGAGCACTCATTCATGAGACTGATTCAGCTGGCATGCATCGCCACGAACCCAGGTGTATTGGGGGTGACTCCATGTTAGCTAATCCGTCCTGTGGCGTATATTGAAAATATCTGGGCTCGGAGGCATCGAGTTGCAGAACTTCTCTTCGGCCTCAGGGTTTTAGAGCTTGCCCTTTTAGTCATATAGCGATTGGTTTAGCTATCGACTTTTAGGATAATGTTATTAGAATATTAAGCCTAATTTTAATCTATTAATTTATTAGATGCATCTTTTGAGATAATTCCGATTTCGAAATGTATATATATGATTCAGATAAACTAATTTTGTCCAATCCATCCCACGCGTATGGACGATTCCTCGCGGATTGGGCTAAACATTGGGGTTTGCATATGGAAAGCAATATTCTAATGAAACTATTACTGGGAGCTGTGCTCATCGTCAGCTTGGCCCACGTTGCCGGGGCGGCCACCATGACCGTGGCCGCAAGCGACAGCAGCGCCGCTGCCAGAGCATCGGCTGACTACCTCTGCGACGGGGTGAACGACCAGCAGGAGATTCAGGCGGCCCTCAACGCCCTTCCTGCCACCGGCGGGGAGGTTGTTTTGACCGAAGGAACCTTCCGGTGCACGGGGAACCTTGCACCCAAAGCTCATTCGACGCTGCGGGGGCAGGGCGACTCGAAGACATCGCTTGTCTTTACAAACAGTGCCCGTATCCTGGTCGACAAGGAGTATGTAACGCTGGAAGACTTTTCAGTCTCCGGTAAAGACTGCACTGTCAATCCCTGGGGTGGCGTTATCACCGTCAGGGCGAGCCATGCTGCAGTGCGCGATATCACTGGAACCGCTGACGATTCAATTCAGGGTGTGTTCTATGTGGTAAGCGAAGTCGACAGCGGCTATCACCAGCCGATTACTGATCTTGAGTTCACCAGATGCAAAGCGATCGATCCCGGCACATATGGGTGGCTCATGAGCGCCTCAGAATACAAGACGATCAAGGATGTTGTCTTCACTGATTGTGAGGCGATCAATTGTGGTCGGTATAGTCGGAATGACAACTGGATCACCGGGTTTAACTTTGCCGAACTCAATAATCTTGAGAACGTCGAGGTCATCCGATGCCGTGCAGAAGGCAGTTGGTGCTCAGGGTTCCACTTCGAGACCATGCCCAGTAAAGTCAACGTCCGGCTTATCGACTGCGTCAGCAACAACAACGCACAGAAGCAGAAGATCACCGGTGTTGAGCCGTACTTCGGGGCTGGTTACCTAGTAAGCAAGGACATCTCGTGCATTAACTGTACTTCTGAAGACAACTTCATCGGATTCCTCTGTTCTTCGGGTGGAAACACAATTGAGAGGTGTTCAGACAGAGGTTCTGACTTCGGTTTCAGCATTGTATCCACGTCAGGGCTGAAGATCACCTCGACTTCGCTCACTGGAGAGGCACGGCCGGTTCAGATCCGGAGCGGTACCACCAATCTTCTCCTGGACGGCCTGAAGATCACCTCGGGCGGCAGCACCGGGTCCAACCCCGGAATCAACGTCGAGTCGAGCGTTGCACGAGCGGACTCGATCTTGGTGAAGGACTCAAGCATCCAGGGATATCGCTGCGGCGTGTACAACGGTGCACCGGCTAAAGTGCAGGTCCAGAATGTCGCTGTCAGCGGGGCCTCGACCCCATTTGTCAACTGCGCGATTCTCTCCTCACCGACACCCACACCAACGCCAACGCCAACACCAACGCCAACACTAACGCCAACACCAACTCCAACACCAACTCCAACACTAACGCCCACACCGACACAGCCGCCCATATCCGAACCGACCGCATCAGTCCGGTTCACATCCTCCCCGTCGGGGGCTGCAATCTACCTTGACGGCAAGTATGTAGGCACCACCCCCGCTACAATCTCGGGGATCACCATGGGCACACATGCTGTGGAGATGAAGAAGGACGGCTACCAGCCCTGGACCTGGACACTCAGGGTAACCGAGGCCTGGACGGCACAGACGTTCAGTTTCAACCCGATACTGAGCCCTGCTCCGACGGCAAAGCCGGACCTTGTGGTGACGGGCATCTCCTGGGACCCGGCGAGCCCGGCTCCCGGGAGTGCGGTGACGTTTTCGGCGACGATCAAGAACCAGGGGACCGTCCCCACGCCTGCGGGTGTGAAACACGGCGTCCTCTTCACGGTCGATGACGGGGCCGCAGGGCCCGGCGTCTGGTCCGACACCTACACCGACGCGATTGCGCCGGGTGCCTGGGTGACGGTGACCGCGAACGGCGGTTGGGCCGGTGCAACCTGGAAGGCAGTCGAGGGCACCCACACCGTGAAGGCTCAGGTGGACGATGTCGACCGGATCGCCGAGAGCGACGAGACCAACAACGTCCGCACCGAGCAGATCACGGTCGCGAAGTCCACGACACCGACACCGACCGCATCAGTCCGGTTCACATCCTTCCCATCGGGGGCCGCAATCTACCTTGACGGCAAGTATGTAGGCACCACCCCCGCTACAATCTCGGGGATCACCATGGGCACACATGCCGTGGAGATGAAGAAGGACGGCTATCAGCCTTGGACCTGGACACTCAGGGTAACCGAGGCCTGGACGGCACAGACGTTCAGCTTCAACCCGATACTGAAGCACATCTAAAGGATATTGGAGGACACCCCTCCGGCATCCTTTATCGAGCAGCCCAGGTCGGCCCACGGAAATATTATCTCCGGTGCATACCCCTCACTTTCGTTCCTGACCGGCAGGACGATTCGACTTCTTTTCATCATGATACACGCAAAAGTTTCACCCTGTTTTGTGGCCCTTGGTGCGTGAGGGGAACCACCACCTCACAGGGGTGTAAAATCTTAGATGCGATGGGCCACGAGTGCTATGTCAAAAGCACAGAGGTCATCCCAAAATACCTCTGCCGGGGAGGGGTGCCCCTCCCGGTCCCCGCTCGTACCTTCGGTGCTCAAACTCCGCTTCCTTGGAGCGTCGTTGCTCGAAACACTTCGAGTTTCTCACACCGGTCGCATGGACTGGCAGTCGTTCCCAGAGACATGCTACCCAGTGAGAAGAGATGTCATGCGATTTGACGCAACATATTGATCAGTTTCCCTATAACGTGCGTAAAAGTGCTCTGAATCATGAAGGCTTGCTGTTACCGGGTACCTTCGCAAAATATTGGGTAAAGAAGTTCAGGGTGCTCGTTGAGAATATGTATATGCTTTCGGAGGTAGGTCTCAAATACTTCTCTCAGTTCTGGGTTAGTGTTATACCAACAATCCACCGGGTTC
>JGI24709J26583_10001474_pt1 | contig 19916 bp, 36 predicted proteins | sample BioPla2DNA1_FD_26583 | JGI IMG/M metagenome (IMG submission 26583) | reverse complement strand
CCACATTTCTGTAGCTCTTTCAGATATGATTTAATACGGTTGGCGCTTGCGATAAGCAAACTTTGTAATTGTAAACAAACTCGTGTGTAAAGAAACACAACAATTATCTCTTACTAAATTGCGGAGCACGACGTGCACCTTTCAAACCATACTTCTTACGTTCTTTCATTCTTGGGTCACGGGTCAAGAACCCGGCACGTTTAAGTGCAGGTCTCATTTCACTATCAAACTGCAATAATGCTCTGGATATTCCTAAACGAACAGCTCCGGCCTGACCTGTAACGCCGCCACCTTCAACTTTAGCTAGAACGTCAAACCTGCCTTCAGTATTGGTTAGAACTAAGGGCTGTTTAACGATCTTTTCTAAAGTTTTCTTCCCAAAATACTTTTCTAATGGTTGATTATTTATTAAAATTTGTCCTTTACCAGGGACTAAACGTACACGAGCAATTGAAGTTTTACGTCTACCAGTACCATAATATTGCACCTGAGCCAATTATTTTACCCCCTTCCTTAACCTCGTAATTCCCATACTTCTGGTTGTTGAGCCTGGTGAGGATGTTGAGGCCCTCTATACACCTTAAGCTTCTTAAACATCGCTGCACCTAATCTATTATGAGGAAGCATCCCTTTTACTGCTTTTTCAATCACTAATTCCGGCTTTTTTTGTAAAAGTGTTTGATAGTTCATTTTCTTGATACCACCGGGATACCGGGAATGGGTAATATACAACTTATCTTGAAGTTTATTACCGGTTAACTTTACTTTTTCCGCATTAATAACAATCACATAATCCCCTGTATCTACATGGGGAGTAAAGATCGGTTTATGTTTTCCTTTTAATATAGCTGCAACTTCTGTTGCCAAACGGCCCAGAGTTTTATCGGCTGCATCGATAATGTACCATTTTCTCTGAACATCCTGAGCCTTAGCCATGAAGGTACGCAATTCAGTTCCCTCCTAAAACAATAATTATTTATTTATTAATTACCAACAATTGATACCGGGGCTAATGGATCAATTGATCAATTACTGATTTATTTTAATACACGCAGCCGGCTGTGTCAAGGGATTTTCATCATATCCAACCAATAAAAGACTTAAACCTTGTGGCGGTAAAGTCATCCCTGCCAGCTTACGCTGCCCGCTTTGCAATAATCCTGCTATATCCTCAGCTTTACGTTTACCTTGTCCAACCTCTAAAATTGTGCCCGCCATGATCCGCACCATATTATATAAAAATCCATTTCCACTGACGGTAAATCTTATTATCTTCCCTTCTTTTTCTATAGAGCAGTTATAAATTGTTCTCGTAAAATCTTTTACCGATGAACCGCTGGCACAAAAAGCACTAAAATCATGTTCGCCGATAAATTCCTGACAGGCATGCTGCATTTCCGCTATGTTCAAAGTTACCGGCACATGATAAGCATAATACCGCCAAAATGGATCCCTAATTTTCGCCTGATAAAAAGTATAACAATAGGTCTTGCTATGTGCACTAAAACAAGCATGAAAATCTGCGTCTACCTCTTCTGCCTTTAAAACAGCAATATCGTCCGGTAATAAAGAATTGAGCGCTAAGGGCAAACGTTCTACAGGTACCGTGGTATTACTATAAAAATTAACAACTTGCCCCTGGGCATGTACTCCGGCATCTGTCCTGCCGGCACCAATTACCTTAATCTCTTCCTGTGTCAAAATACTTAAAGCTTGTTCTAAAGTACCCTGAATCGTTGGTAAGCCTGTTCCTTTTTGAATTTGAAAGCCATGATATCCGGTCCCGTCATAGGCTAAGACTAGCTTAAGATTGCGCATAAATCCTCCCTACCAAAAACGACTGTAAATAGACACAGCTAAAAAAAGAATAATAATCACAAACGCAAAATAATCCCTACTCGTCATCACCAGTTGCTTCATTCGCGTTCTCTCATCTCCACCCCGATAACACCTAGCCTCCATAGCCATGGCTAAATCATCGGCTCTCCTGAATGAACTTAAAAAAAGGGGAACCAGTAAAGGAATTAAGCTCTTCGCCCGGCTTAATAACCCACCACTTTCAAAATCTGCACCACGTGCCATCTGTGCCTTCATAATTTTTTCAGTTTCTTCAATGAGAGTAGGTATAAACCTTAAAGCAATGGTCATCATCATCGCCAATTCATGAGCAATCGGAACAAAGAACGCCTTCAATACTTTTTCTAAGCCGTCGGTTAATGCTATCGGTGTCGTCGTCAACGTCAATAAAGACGTGATACTGACTAAATAAATCAGGCGTAAAGCCATAAAAATCCCTTGTCGTAAACCTTCCCAGGTTATTTTTAGAAAGCCCCACTGCCAGATAATCCGGCCTTCTGTCATAAAAACGTGTAAGGCTAAAGTTAAAAAAATTATAAGTAGCAAAGGCTTAAAACCTTTAAGAATAGTCACTAAGGAAATTTGCGATAAAAATATTATCCCTACGGTAAAAATCGTCACAAATAGGTAGCCGGCAAAATTATTGACCAAAAACAAACCAACCATATACAAGACTATAGCAATAATCTTAGTCCGCGGATCTAACTTATGAACCGGTGAATTACCCGGAATATATTGACCAATGGTAATATCTTTAAGCATGGGGTTTTTCCTCTTTCAATGCAAGCAATATTTCCTCTTTGGCCTCTTCTACGGTTAAAACATCTTGACGTACAGACCAGCCTTTTTCTTTTAATCTAAACATCAATTTAGTAACCGTAGGAATGTCCAGACCTATTTCTTGTAAACTTTCATAATGGGAAAAAACCTTGCGTGTCTCATCATCATAAACAACGNCACTATGATGCATGACAATCAATCGTTTGGTCAAACGAGCTACATCATCCATACTATGCGAGACCAAAACTACGGTCATTCCCTGATTATGCAATTCTTCAATTTGAGCCAAAATTTCGTCTCTACCTCTAGGGTCTAAACCGGCCGTAGGTTCATCTAAAACTAAATATTTAGGTTCCATCGCTAATACACCGGCTATAGCTACTCTGCGCTTTTCCCCTCCACTCAATGTAAAAGGAGATAAGGAGTGATATTTGTCGTAGTCTAAATGCACCATTTGCATCGCTTTTTTTACCCTTTTTTTAATCTCGGTTGCAGACAAACCTAAGTTCTTAGGACCAAAGGCGATGTCCTCAAAAACGGTTTCTTCAAAAAGCTGATGTTCCGGATATTGAAAGACAAGTCCTACTTTTTTCCGGACTTCTTTTAAATTTGTTTTTTTAGTAGCCGCTATCTCCTGGTCATCAACTATTACCCTGCCTTTTGTCGGTTTTAATAAACCATTCAGGTGTTGCACCAGAGTAGACTTGCCTGAACCAGTATGTCCAATTAACCCAACAAATTCTCCCTCGTTAATCACCAGATTAATATTTTGCAGTGCCTTTACTTCATATGGGGAACCTGGCTGATAAATGTAATCTACATTTTCCAAGATTATCGGCATAATGCCACCACCATTTCTTCCAAGGTTAAAATATCACGAGGAAGATTTAGGCCGTCCTGAGCCAAAATATCTCGAAGTTCCATCATGGGAGGAACATCTAAGCGCAACTCTTTTAATTTTTGGACTTGAGAAAAAATCTCTCGAGGCGATCCATCCATCTCAATTAACCCATTTTCCATGACGACTACACGGTCTGCCAATACCGCCTCCTCCATAAAATGAGTAATATACACAATGGTCAACCCTTCCTCTCGATTAAGCTTTACGACAGTATCCATTACTTCTTTTCGTCCTAATGGGTCTAACATTGCCGTTGGCTCATCTAACACTAATACCTTGGGTCTCATGGCGACTACTCCGGCAATAGCCACACGTTGTTTTTGCCCACCCGATAAAAGATGAGGTGCTCTGTTTTTATATTCACTCATACCTACACTGGCTAAAGCTTCATCAACGCGCTGACGTATTTTCAGCGGCTCAATTCCCAAATTTTCGGGACCGAAAGCAACATCTTCTTCAACTGTAGTAGCAATAAGCTGATTATCTGGATTCTGGAAAACCATCCCCACTTGCTGACGAATTTTCCATAAATTCTCTTTGTCTTTGATATCTAACCCATCTATAGTAACCGTGCCTTGATCAGGCAGTAGCAATGCATTTAAATGCTTCGCCAAAGTGGATTTGCCGGAGCCATTATGGCCAATAATAGCTACAAACTCACCTTGTCCAATATGTAAACTTACTCCTTTTAAAGCTTGCTGATAGCCGCCTTGAGGATTAAGAAACTGATGTTCTAAATTTTTTACCTCAATCATCTTATCTCACCACTTTTGTCCCGAGAGCTAGTTTAAGTGATAATGCTAGTTTAAGTGATAATAAAATAAAGACCAGGAAAGCCAAACTTAACCTTGGTACGGGTTTAAGGTATGGTTTCCCTGACCTCTGAGTTGCAAAGGATTTATCACTACACTAATTCCAAGATTACTATAGATGCCGCATCCCCACGACGAGGACCTACTTTGATCATCCGCGTATACCCGCCCTGACGATCAGCATATTTTTTGCTTATATTCTCAAAAAGATCCTTGACAACACTTTCCTCTAAAAGATAGGAAGCCGCTTGACGTCTAGCGTTTAAGTCTCCCTGTTTGCCNAAAGTAATCATCTTTTCTACAATACTTCTTACTTCTTTAGCCTTTGGTTCAGTTGTTTGTATCCGGCCATTTTTAAGAAGTGCTGTCGCCTGATTTCTTAATAAAGCTCGACGTTTTCCTGTATTTAAATTTAGTTTTCTATAGGACATTTTTAACCCCCCTTTACAGCTGGTAAAACACCTTAATCGTCAATTTTTTTCAGGCTAAGACCAAGAGAAGCAAGTTTTTGTTCTACTTCTTGCAATGATTTTTTCCCTAAATTTCTTACCTTCATCATATCTTCTACTGTTTTTTGTACTAGCTCTCCTACTGTATTAATCCCAGCCCTCTTCAAGCAGTTATAAGAACGCACGGATAAGTCAAGTTCTTCAACACTCATATACAAAACTTTATCCCGTTCTTCTTCTTCCTTTTCCACCATAATTTCTACATCGCCAATCTTTTCGGTAAGACCAACAAAAAGCTGGAGGTGTTCGTTCAAAATTTTGGCAGAAAGACTGACAGCTTCATCAGGAAGTATTGTTCCATTTGTCCATACCTCTAATGTAAGTTTGTCATAATCCGTTATTTGGCCAACACGGGTATCGGTTACTGTATAATTGACCTTACGAACCGGTGAAAAAATAGAATCAATAGGAATCACACCAATAACATGATCCTCTTGCTTATTTTTTTCCGCAGAGCGATATCCCCGACCTTTTTCTACAGTCATTTCCATCACAAGATTTGCCCCGGTATCTAAGGTTGCAATATGCAATTCCGGGTTCAAGATCTCTACTTCACTGCTTTTGATGATATCACCGGCTAATACTTCTCCCGGTTCTGTTGCTTCTATGCGAATTACCTGCGGCTCATCGGAATGGATTTTTATAGCCAGTGCTTTAAGATTTAGGATGATTTCCGTCACATCTTCTACCACACCGGGGATAGAAGAAAATTCATGCAAAACCCCCTCAATCTTTACAGAAGTAACCGCAGCACCAGGAAGAGAAGACAAAATAACCCGACGTAAAGAATTACCTAAAGTAACACCATATCCTCTTTCCAAAGGTTCCACAACAAACTTAGCATAATCCTGTTTCTCACTTATCTCTACACACTCGATTTTGGGTTTTTCAATTTCAATCACAGGTTAACCCTCCTACTCAAACCTAACTTTTCCCAGCTAACAAGCCATACCCTCGCATAATTATCTTGAATATAACTCAACAATGAGATGTTCCTCAAGAGGAAGATCGATATGCTCTTTAGTGGGAAGAGCTAATACTCTGCCAGTCATATTTTCTTTATCTAAATCTAACCACGCGGGGGGAGTTTTATGGGCAATACTTTCCTTTAATTCCACGAACTTAGGCGATTTCAAACTTTTTTCTTTTACCTGAACAATATCTCCAACCTTCACCAAGATCGAAGGTATATTGGCTTTGCGTCCATTAACCGTAAAATGATTATGAGTCACCAACTGTCTGGCTTCTGCTCTGGAAGAAGCAAAACCAAGACGATATACTACGTTGTCTAAGCGTCTTTCCAAAAGCTGCAGTAAATTTTCACCGGTAACACCTTTTTGACGTTCTGCCTTATCAAAATAATTACCGAACTGTCTTTCCAGAATTCCGTAAATCCGACGTGCTTTCTGCTTTTCTCTTAACTGCAAGCCATATTCAGATAACTTTTTACGACTGTTTTGTCCATGCTGTCCAGGTGCATATGATCTCCTGTCAATAGCACATTTCTCTGTATAACAACGATCGCCCTTTAAATATAACTTCATGCCTTCACGACGACATAATCTGCAAACTGGGCCTGTATACTTTGCCATAAGTTTTATTCCACCTCCTTATACCCTTCTCCGTTTTGGCGGACGACAACCATTATGAGGAATCGGAGTAACGTCCTTAATTACGTTCACTTCCAGACCTGAAGCTTGTAAAGAGCGAATCGCCGCTTCTCTACCTGAACCCGGTCCTTTTACATATACCTCAACTTCACGCATTCCATGACCTACAGCTACCTTTGCAGCTTGTTCCGCAGCCATTTGAGCAGCATAAGGCGTACTCTTTCTAGAGCCCTTAAAGCCCAACTGTCCTGCAGTAGCCCAGGAAATTGTATTTCCAGCCATATCGGCAATAGTAACTATTGTATTGTTAAAAGTGGACTGAATATGCACAGTTCCCTTTTCTACATTTTTACGCGCACGGCGCTTTATTCTTGTAGTCGTTTGTTTAGCCATTTGGCATTCTACCCCCCTTTTCGTAATTCTTTATACTTTAACGTTTAACTCCTACTGTTTTACTGGGACCTTTACGTGTACGAGCATTTGTTTTTGTCCTTTGCCCACGTGTAGGAAGACCACGACGATGACGTATTCCTCTGTAAGAAGCAATTTCAATCAACCTTTTAATGTTTAAAGAAACTTCCCGTCTGAGGTCACCTTCAACTTTATATTCTTTATCAATTACTTCACGCAGCTTATTTACTTCATCTTCAGTTAAATCTTTTACTCGCGTATCCGGATTTATCCCAGTTTTTGCGAGTATCTTCTGCGAAGTTGATTTGCCAATTCCATAAATATAAGTTAAACCTATTTCTACCCGCTTGTCACGAGGTAAATCTACACCTGCAATTCTAGCCATTAGTACACCTCCTCATTAATCTAATCTAATATTTCTATTTCCACAAATGATAATTTTACCTTCCTTAATCCTACCTTTAACCCTGCCTTTGTTTATGCTTAGGGTTATTACAAATTACCATAACTTTGCCCTTACGTCTGATTATTTTACACTTTTCACAGATAACCTTAACAGACGGCCTTACTTTCACGATCCCTACCCCCTTCATCCCAGGAAATAACTTAAGTTACTTAAAACGATAAGTAATTCTTCCCCTGGTTAAATCATACGGTGAAAGCTCAACAGTAACTCGATCCCCTGGTAAAATACGGATAAAATGCATCCTGATTTTACCGGAGACATGAGCTAAAACTTTATGCCCATTATCTAATTCAACCCGGAACATTGCATTGGGAAGAGGTTCCAGAACAGTACCTTCTACTTCAATTACATCCTGTTTGGACATCTTTATTACCCCCTTATCCCTACTACTTTTTATTTATACAATAATCTATTCCGTCAAAATCCATGGCCCATCATCTGTAATCGCAACACTATGTTCAAAATGCGCAGATAGTTTTTTATCTTTAGTAACTACAGTCCAATTATCTAACAATGTCTCTACTTCATGAGTGCCCACATTAACCATTGGTTCTATCGCTAAAACCATCCCTTTTCTTAACCTCGGGCCACGCCCCGGTGGCCCATAGTTTGGTATTTCAGGGGCCTCGTGCATATCCTTGCCCACACCGTGTCCGACAAAATCTCTTACTACTGAATAACCGTGACTTTCAACATAAGTTTGAATAGCATGGGAAATATCAGATANTCTGTTATTAACTACAGCCTTTTTAATACCTTCGGCTAACGAATTTTTAGTTACAGCGATTAACCGCTGTGCTTCCTCATCTATTTCACCTACGGGTAAAGTTACGGCAGCATCGCCTACATAACCATTCAAAGTTGCTCCGATATCAATACTAATAATATCACCAACTTTTAACTGCCTTAAACTAGGGATACCATGAACGACTTGTTCATTAATGGAGGTACAAATACTACCGGTAAAACCATAATAGTTTTTAAAGGTTGGTTTGGCTTGGCATTTTATGATAAAATCCTCCGCTATCCGATCAAGTTCAAGAGTGGTAACACCTGGTTTTACAGCTTTAGCTATTTCCTGATGCGTTTTGGCCACAATCTGCCCGGCTTCATACATATACTGTAATTCACGATCAGACTTCAAAATAATCATGCTCAAACGCTTCCTAATGCCTTTAAAATATTCTGGGTAACCGTCTCTACTTCTGTATCTCCGGCAATATTTAACAACAGCCCTTTTCTTTCATAATACTCGATTAGAGGAGCTGTTTGTTCTGCATAAACAGCTAAGCGATTAGCTACAGTGAATTCTGAGTCATCACTTCTCTGATAAAGTTCGCCGTGACAGAATTCACACTTATTACCCTCTCGGGAAGGTTTGTAATCAATGTGAAAGGTTGCCCCACAAGATTTACAAACCCTTCGACCTGTTAAGCGTTTTAAAAGTGCATCTTTGTCTACATCAATATTAATCACACGATCTATTTTTACTCCCAGTTCTTGCAAAGTACGCTCTAAAGCATCTGCTTGCGGAACTGTTCTGGGAAAACCATCTAATAAAAAACCATTTTGACAATCTTCTTCAGCTAATCTTTCTTTGACAATACCTACAGTAACTTCGTCNGGAACAAGTCTACCGGAATCCATATACCGTTTTGCTTCCATCCCTAAAGGAGTTCCTTCTTTAACTGCCTTCCGGAACATATCTCCTGTAGAAATATGCGGTATATTTAATCTTTTGGTAAGTACCTCCGCCTGGGTTCCTTTCCCAGCTCCCGGTGGTCCCATAAGAATAATTCTCATTATCTTTCCCTCCTGTTATTTCAAAAAGCCTTGGTAATGCCTCATCATGAGATTGGCCTCCAACTGTTTCATCGTATCTAAAGCCACTCCCACTACAATCAGCAAACTAGTGCCCCCATAATAAACAGGTAAAGCTGTAACGGAAATCAATAATGAAGGTAATACTGCAATTAGGGCCAAAAAGATCGCTCCGGCAAATGTAACCCTGTTAGCTACTTTCTCAATATATTCGGCTGTAGGACGACCTGGTCTCAAGCCAGGAATAAATCCACCGTACTTTTTCATATTATCAGCTACGTCATTGGGGTTAAACGTAATTGCTGTATAAAAATAAGTGAAAAACATAATTACCAAAGCATAAATAGCCTGATACCACCAAGAATTAAAGTCAAAAACCTTCGTTATCCAAATAGCAAAACTATTCTCAGGAAACCAAGCTGCTATCGTACCGGGAAACATCAAAATAGAAATCGCAAAGATAATGGGGATAACACCTGCTTGGTTAACCTTTAAAGGAATATAAGTACTTTGTCCTCCATAAACCTTTCTTCCTACAACACGTTTAGAATACTGCACAGGAATACGACGTTGACCTTCTTGAATGGCCACAATCCCAGCCATAACAGCTAAAGCAATAATTATAAAAAGAAGCACTACAAAAATACTAGCCGTACCGACTTTTACATATTCAATGATTGATGCCACTCCTTGTGGCACACGGGAAACAATTCCCGCAAAAATTATCAACGAAATCCCATTACCAATCCCTTTTTCCGTAATTAGTTCGCCTAACCACATTAAGAAAGCTGTTCCAGCCGTTAAGGTTATAGCGATAATCAAGGTAGTAGCGGGACCCGGATTAACCACAGCGTGCCGTAAACCGAAAGAAATTCCGACGGCTTGCACAAAACCTAAAATAACTGTTCCATATCTAATATATTGTGCCATCTTTTTACGACCATCAGGCTCCTTAGATAATCTTTCAAAATAAGGTATAACAACTGTTAATAGCTGCATGATAATAGAGGCGTTAATATAAGGAGTTATACTCATGGCAAAAATCGAGAAATTTTTAAATGCTCCACCGGAGATAACATCAAAAAACCCTAAAAGCTGTCCTTGGGAGATCAAATCGGCAATAACCTGTCGATCAATTCCCGGAACAGGTATATGCACCCCTATCCTGAAAACAAGTAACATCGCTATGGTAAAAAATATTTTAAAACGTATGTCTGCAAGTTTCCAAGAACTGCGTAAAACCTCTATCACCTTAAATCACCTCTACTTGNCCGCCAGCAGCGGCAATTTTTTCTGCTGCTGCTTTGGAAAAACCTTGAGCTTTAACAGTTAATGCCTTATTGATTTCTCCATTACCGAGTATTCTAACCCCATCTCGTACATTCTTCACAAGACCTGATTCTACCAAAACTTCCGGTGTAACTACTGTACCTGCTTCAAAGCGTTCATTCAATTGACAAACATTAATCTCAACATATTTGGGCTTGAAGATATTAGTAAAACCACGTTTCGGTAGCCGTCTTTGCAATGGAGTCTGACCACCTTCAAAATAGGGACCTTTTCCTCCCCCTGATCTGGCTTTTTGCCCTTTATGACCACGGCCAGAAGTTTTACCTAATCCGGAACCTGGACCACGACCTTTTCTCACAGGTACTGCTTTAGATCCTTCTGCCGGTCTCAATTCATGGAGTTTCATTGGCTGCACCTCCTTCTTGTTACTGGGTCAATTCCTCTACAGATAATAAATGCTCTGCTTTTTTTATTTTCCCACGAATATCTGGTGTATCTTCATGAATAACAGTCTGATTTAATTTAGAAAGTCCTAAAGATTTCACACTAGCTCTCACTTTTTCATTAGAGCCAATGACACTGTTAATCAGCGTAATTTTTAATTTAGCCATTGTTGCCCTCCTAACTTAAGAGTTCTTCTACGGATTTGCCACGTATTTTAGCAACGTCCTCGGCCTGCTTTAAACTCATTAATCCACTGATAGTTGCTCTTACCATATTATTGGCATTATTAGAGCCAAGTGATTTAGTCAAGATATCTCTTATCCCCGCTAATTCAAGAACAGCACGAACCGGACCGCCAGCAATAACACCGGTACCTTCTGCAGCAGGCTTCAATAAAACTTTCCCGGCTCCAAATCTTCCTATAACTTCATGAGGGATTGTTGTTCCTACCATAGGGACGTAAATAAGATTTTTCTTGGCATCATCTATTCCTTTGCGTATAGCTTCAGGGACCTCTGTGGCCTTGCCTAAACCGGCTCCAACATAGCCATTACCGTCTCCGACCACAACTAAAGCACTAAAACTGAAGCGACGTCCCCCTTTAACAACCTTCGCTACACGATTAATATAAACCACTTTTTCACTAAGTTCCAGCTTGTTGGCATCAATTCTCGCCATTTTTTCCCCTCCTTTACCNGAAAATTAGAATTCTAACCCTGCTTCACGGGCACCCTCAGCAACTGCTTTGACCCGCCCATGATAAATACATCCGCCGCGATCAAAAATTACTTCTTTTATCCCTTTCTGTAACGCCTTTTGCGCCAATAACTGTCCCACTTTGTAAGCAGCCTCAATATTTCCCCCATAACCTAACTCATCCTTTATCGGAGCTTCTAAAGTTGAGGCCGATACAAGAGTAACACCGTTTTTATCATCAATTAATTGTGCATACATATTTTTTAAGCTTCTATAAACCGCCAGTCTCGGACATTCAGCAGTGCCCTGAATATTTTTGCGTATTCTGAGATGTTTCTTGTGGCGGACTTTTTTGCGATCAGGTTTAATAATCATATGCTTCACTCCTTTCTGCTACGAGTTAAAGCTTTGTTAAAAATTTATTTAGCCTTACTACCGGCCTTACCGGCTTTGAGATGTACTATTTCATCACTGTACCTAATACCCTTCCCTTTATAGGGTTCCGGACTACGTACAAAGCGAATATTCGCAGCCAGTTGACCAACTTTCTCTTTATCAATGCCTTTAACAATAACCTTGTTAGGCGTAGGCACTTCAATTTCTAACCCAGCTGTAGGTTCAATCTCCACAGGATGAGAATAACCCACGGTTAAAACGAGCTTATTCCCTTGTTTTGCCGCACGATAACCAACCCCTACTATATCTAAGGATTTTTCAAAACCCTTGGTGACACCTTCCACCATATTAGCGATAAGTGTTCTGGTCAAGCCATGAAGTGCGACATGATTTTTATGATCACTGGGACGGGTCACAATAATTTGCCCATCCTTAACAGTTACACCGATATCTTGATTGAACTCTCTTTCCAGCAGCCCCTTCGGACCTTTAACAGAGATATGATTTCCGTTAATCTTTACTTCTACCCCTGCAGGAATATCTATGGGCTGTTTCCCGATTCGCGACATTTTTACACCTCCTGCATCAATCTTTTTCTTGCTGAAAGCTTTACAGGATTATTACCAGACATAACAAATTACTTCTCCGCCCAGACCACGTTTTCTTGCCTCTTTATCAGTCATTACGCCCTGGGATGTGGAAATAACAGCAATACCTAGTCCGCCTAAAACACGCGGAACCTCATCTTTACTCACATAAACACGAAGACCTGGTTTACTAATCCGTTTAATCCCTGTAATTACCTTTTCATCATTCGAACCATACTTCAGATATAATCTGAGTATCCCTTGCTTTCCATCTTCAATAAACTCATAACCCTTGATTAAGCCCTCTTCTTTAAAAATTGCTGCCANGGTTTTTTTAATATTTGAAGCTGGAATTTCTACTTTTTCATGATGAACAGAATTAGCATTTCTAATTCTTGTTAAAAAATCAGCAATAGGATCAGACATGACCATATTTAAACGACCCCCTTCCTCTTTCCAAGCTTACCAACTGGCCTTGGTCACGCCGGGAATTTGTCCTTCATAAGCCAATTCACGGAAACAAATTCTACACATTCCAAACTTCCGCATGTAAGCATGGGGACGACCACATATTTTACATCTATTATACCGTCTAACTTTATATTTAGAAGTTTGCTGTTGCTTTAAAACCTTAGCTTTCTTTGCCACACAAGTCCCTCCTTTAACCTTTAGACTTTGCTTTACTTCCCAGCAAAAGGCATGCCCATAAGAGTTAATAGTTCCTTTGACTCCTCATCGGATAAAGCTGTAGTAACAAAAACTATATCCATTCCACGAGTCTTATCTACCTTATCATAATCTATTTCCGGAAACATCAGTTGTTCCTTTAACCCTAATGTGTAATTCCCCCGACCATCAAAGGCTTTAGGAGAAACTCCCCTAAAATCTCTAACTCTAGGCAAAACAACATTAAAAAGCTTATCAACAAACTCATACATTCTGTCGCCTCTTAAGGTGACTTTAACTCCAATGGGAACCCCCGCCCGTAATTTAAAAGCCGCAATGGATTTTTTCGCCCGTGTAATCACTGGTTTTTGTCCTGAAATAGCTGTTAAATCGGCTACTGCGCCGTCAAGCGCTTTGGGATTCTGAGTGGCTTCCCCCACACCCATATTAATAACAACCTTTTCGAGTTTGGGGACTTCCATAATGTTTTTATAATTAAATTTCTGCTGCATAGCAGGAATTACTTCACCCATATATTTATCCTTTAGCCTTACCATGCCTTAACCTCCCTTCCGGCTGAGCTTACTTATCAAAATGCTCACCGCATTGATTACATACTCGAACTTTCTTCCCATCCGCTAAAAATACCTTATTAATCCGAACCGGTTTCTTGCACTTTTCACAAAAGATCATGACATTAGAACTATCAAGAGGAGCTTCAATTTCTGTAATTCCGCCTTGGGGATTAACCCGTGTAGGCCTCATATGCCGTTTAACAATATTCAGACCTTCGACAATAACCCGACCCTTCTGCGGATCAACGTTTAATACCTTACCTTTTTTGCCGGCATCCTTACCGGTAATTATCTGAACTAAATCTCCCTTTTTCACATGAACTTTAGTTTTGGCCATACAGATCACCTCCAGCCATAGCTTTTACAAGCAATTTCATAGTACTTCCGGGGCTAAGGAAAGAATCTTGACAAATTCTTTTTCCCTTAATTCACGAGCTACAGGGCCAAAAATACGTGTACCCCTTGGACTCTTGTCATCTTTAATAATCACTGCAGCATTTTCATCAAACCGGATATAAGACCCGTCAGCTCTACGTACAGCATCTGTTGTACGTACAATAACTGCTCTTACCACTTCACCTTTTTTAACAACGCCACCTGGTGTTGCCTCTTTAACCGAAGCCACAATAATATCTCCAATAGAGGCATAACGACGAAAAGAACCACCCAGAGGACGAATACATAACAACTTTTTAGCACCAGTATTATCAGCAACTTTCAGCACGCTTTCTTGTTGAATCATGCCCTAACCCTCCTTTCAGGATTAACTCCTGCTCACACAATAGGGGCTTTTTCAATGATCTGGACAACCCGCCAACACTTTTCTTTACTTAAGGGGCGAGTTTCCTCAATCCGGACTTTATCCCCAACTCTACATTCATTTCTTTCATCATGAGCCTTATATTTCTTTGTTCTTCTGATAATTTTCTTATAAAGAGAATGCTTTGTATAATTCTCAACAGCCACAACGACTGTCTTATCCATCTTATCGCCTACCACAATACCTATGCGGGTCTTGCGCATGCTCTTTTCCAAGCTTCATACCTCCTTTTCAACCATTCCTTGATAAAGCTTGCTTGCCTCAAACCTTACTTATTTTGTAATTCTCGTTCCCTCAACACCGTATGTGTCCGGGCAATTGTTTTACGAACCTCACGCAGGCGCATAGGATTTTCTAATTGACCGGTGGCAAGCTGGAAACGTAAGTTAAACAATTCTTCTTTAAGCTCGACAATCTTATTATTTAATTCTTCCTGCGTTAGGTCACGAAGATTTTTAGCTTTCACCTGCTTCACCACCCATTTCTTCACGTTTTACAAATTTTGTTTTAATAGGCAGCTTATGAGCAGCTAAACGAAGGGCTTCACGAGCTAACGCTTCGTCAACCCCGGCAATTTCAAACATTACTCTGCCAGGCTTAACTACGGCTACCCAATATTCCGGTGAACCTTTCCCACTACCCATACGAGTTTCAGCGGGCTTAGCTGTGATTGGTTTTTGAGGGAAAATTTTAATCCATACTTTCCCACCACGTCTAATAAACCTAGTCATAGCTACACGGGCAGCTTCTATTTGACGACTGGTAATCCAACCATGCTCTAAAGCCTGCAGCCCATATTCACCATAGGCAACCTTATTCCCTCGCATAGCTTTACCCTTGATTACCCCACGATGAGGTTTACGCCATTTTACTCTTTTAGGACTCAGCATTTGCAGTTTCCTCCTTCCTGTTTCTAACTTCAGGAAGTATCTCACCTTTGTAAATCCAAACCTTTACACCAATCTTGCCATAAGTCGTATTGGCTTCGGCAAAACCATAATCGATATCAGCCCTCAGTGTATGCAGAGGCACTTTACCTTCACTATACCATTCGGTACGAGCTATTTCTGCACCACCTAAACGCCCAGAACAACTGATTTTAATTCCCTGCGAGCCTGCACGGATCGTCCGGGAAACAGCTTGCTTCATCGCTCTGCGGAAACCAACTCTCTTTTCCAGTTGCTGTGCTACTCCTTCAGCAACAAGCTGAGCATTAAGTTCAGGCTTTTTGATCTCAACAATATTAACATTAATCTTTTTATTAGTGAGCTGCTCCAGTTCTTTCTTTAAATTTTCCACTTCATTACCACCACGCCCAATAACAATACCGGGCTTTGCAGTATGAATGGAAACCTTTACTCTGTTAGCAGCGCGTTCTATTTGTACTGTGGAAATCCCCGCTTGAAAAAGCTTCTTTTTAACAAAACTACGAATTTTAATATCTTCATGAAGGAGTTCATCATAGTTTTTGTCAGCGTACCAATTACTTTCCCAGTCACGAATAATACCTACGCGCATTCCTTTTGGATGTACTTTCTGACCCACTATTCTTCCCCTCCTTTTTCACTAACGATTACAGTAATATGACTACTGCGTTTTCTAATTAAATCAGCTCTACCCCTTGCTCTAGGTCTAATCCGTTTGAACGTGGGGCCTTCATCTACATATGCTTCTCTTACATACAAATTGTCAACATTCATCGCAAAATTGTGTTCAGCATTAGCAACAGCGGACTTTAAAACCTTGTTAATCGGCTCAGTCCCCTTATGTGCCGTAAATTTAAGAATAGCAAACGCTTCCTGAACATCCTTTCCCCGGATAAGATCAATTACCCGACGTGCTTTCCGGGGAGAGATGCGTATATATTTAGCTACGGCTTTAGCTCCCATAAAAATATACCTCCTTCTTCCCGGCAATTATTTCAAAGCCGTTGAACGCTCCGTATGAGCGCCATGTCCTTTAAAAACTCTCGTCGGGGCAAATTCACCCAGTTTATGACCTACCATGTCTTCCGTAATATATACAGGAACATGCTTTCTCCCGTCATAAACAGCAATCGTATGTCCTACCATTTCCGGAAAAATCGTGGAACGACGGGACCATGTTTTAATTACTCTTTTTTCATTAGCACTATTCATCTGTTCAATTTTCTTTAAAAGACTCTCATCAACAAAAGGACCTTTTTTTACAGATCTGCCCATTCATCTGCCTCCTTTCTTCGCAAATTCATCACTTATTTTTTGCGAGGCGTTACAATGAATTTATTTGAAGGATTCTTTTTCTTCCTGGTCTTACCACCTATTGCAGGTTTACCCCAAGGAGTCATAGGGGTTTTTCGTCCTATGGGCGCACGCCCCTCTCCACCACCATGAGGGTGATCTACCGGGTTCATAACTACACCACGGTTAGCAGGTCTGAACCCTAACCAACGGGTACGACCGGCTTTCCCAATGGTGATATTCTCATGATCCAAGTTTCCTACCTGCCCGATCGTCGCCTTGCATTTAATGTGAATCTTCCGCACTTCACCTGACGGCATACGTATAGTAGCATAGTTCCCCTCTTTAGCCATTAACTGAGCAGAAGCTCCGGCGGAACGCACAATTTGTGCACCTTTTAAAGGTTTTAATTCAATATTATGAACCTGTGTCCCTACAGGAATATTTTCTAAAGGCAAGGCATTTCCTACCTTAATATCAGCATCAGCACCCGAAACAACCACATCTCCTACATGCAAACCATGAGGAGCAATAATATAGCGTTTTTCCCCATCAACATAATGGAGCAATGCAATATTAGCAGAACGGTTAGGGTCATACTCAATGGTAGCCACCTTGGCCGGGATCCCATCTTTATCACGTTTAAAATCAATCTTTCTATATAAACGCTTATGTCCTCCGCCTCTGTGTCTAACCGTCAAACGTCCGGAATTATTACGTCCTGCGTTCTTTTTCAATGGTGTTACTAAAGTTTTTTCCGGTTCCTTAGCTGTTATTTCCTCAAAAGTAGAAACCGTCATTTGCCTTCTTCCTGGAGAAAGAGGTCTATAGCTTTTAATCGCCATCCTTTTTTCCCTCCCTTACCTTCACAATCTTATTCATCAAAAATAGGTATCTTTTGTCCCGGTTTCAACGTCACAATTGCCTTCTTCCAATCAGGAGAATAGCCTGCTGAACGTCCCTGTCTTTTCAACTTTCCGGAAACATTCATCGTTCTTACTTCCACAACATCCACATCAAATATTGCTTCAACTGCATGTTTTACTTCAATCTTATTAGCCTTAGGATCAACCTTAAAGGTATACTTGTTTTCCTGCATTAAATCAGTAGATTTTTCTGTAACTAAAGGTTTAAGCAAAACATCATGAGGATTACGCATTAAGAAAGCACCTCCTCGAGCCTGGCTACGGCATCCTTAGTGATCATTAACTGATCATGGTTGACAAGATCGTAAACATTGATCCCCTCAACATCCAAAGGCTTCACACCAGGTATATTCCTGCTTGATTTCTGTACGTTTTCATTATAATCTGCGGTAACAACCAAAACCTTACGCTCAACTTTAAAGGAATTTAAAACCTCAAGCATCTGTTTTGTTTTAGGTTCCGCAAATTCCAATTGGTCCACGACAATAAGTTCACCATCTCTCACTTTAGCTGAAAGCACAGACTTAACAGCGAGACGAGCTTTTTTACGCGGAATACGGTAAGAGTAATCACGCGGCTTGGGAGCAAAAATAACTCCACCTTTACGCCACAACGGAGACCGAGATGAACCAACTCTAGCCCTGCCTGTTCCTTTTTGTCTCCAAGGCTTTCTGCCACCACCTTTGACCTCTGCCCTAGTCTTGGCAGACTGAGTNCCACGGCGCAAACTAGCTAATTGCATCACTACAGCCTCATGAACAACCGCTTCATTCGGTTCAATACCAAAGACCGCATCAGCCAACTCTATAGTATCTATTTGCTCGCCTTTTATATTATATAAAGCTACTTTTGGCATCTATTTTTCCTCCTTCCCATCAAGTACTGCTTTAAGCCTTAACAGAACTCTTGATGGTTACTAGGCCCTTATTCGGNCCTGGAACAGCACCTTTAACTAAAAGCAAATTGCGTTCCGGATCCACTTTAACCACCAATAATTTTTGGACAGTTACACGTGCACCACCAAGACGTCCGGGGAGCTTACGCCCAGGGAAAACACGAGCCGGTCCTTTGGCACCTAAAGACCCTGCACCACGGTGATACTTAGAACCGTGCTTCATAGGTCCACGATGAAATCCATGCCGTTTAATTCCTCCGGCAAACCCTTTCCCTTTAGAAGTTCCTACCACATCAACCCAATCGCCGGCAGAAAACATATCAACTTTTATTTCTTGTCCTTGTTCATAAGCAGAAGCGTCTTCTACCCGACATTCTCTTAAATAACGCATTGGTTTTAATTCTGCCTTGGCAAAATGCCCCTGAATAGGCTTGTTTACCTTATTTTCTTTTACATCACTGCTAAAGCCCAACTGTATAGCACTATAACCATCATTTTCTATGGTCTTCTTTTGTACAACAATACAGGGGCCAGCTTCTATTACTGTAACAGGTATGATCCTACCGGATTCGTCAAAAACCTGAGTCATGCCTACCTTAGTTCCCAATATGGCTTTTGTCACTATTGCCACCTCCTATAAAGCCTATGGCCTCTTCTCATATCTTTTTTATAATTTAATCTCAATATCGACACCCGCCGGCAAATCCAAACCCATTAACGCATCAACAGTCTTTGGATTCGGATCCAGTATATCGATAAGCCGCTTATGAGTTCTCATCTCAAACTGTTCACGGGAATCCTTATTTACATGAGGAGACCTTAAAATTGTATACAAGCTCCGCGCTGTTGGTAAAGGTATCGGGCCAGCCACCGATGCTCCCGTGCGTTTAGCTGTGTCGACAATTTTTTCTGCAGACTGATCCAGAATCTTATAATCAAAGGCTTTCAGCCTAATTCTGATTTTCTGCTGTTTAGCCACAACATATTCCCTCCCTTTCGCCCGAATTATTATTTCTCGGACATTCTCAGTGAAAATTCCCTGCCTTTANATAGCACACCCTGTTTGCGACAACGCTCTCGGGCGTATCATATCGACAAGCAGCAACCTTCCACCTCATCGCATGTCAGTCATACTGTTTTATTATATAAAAATTTCTTTTTAAACACAAGCCTTTTTTTCCAAATTTCAAGTTTAATTTATCTTTAATTTATCGCGAAAACTTAAAAATGAAAAA
>JGI24709J26583_10001472_pt1 | contig 19927 bp, 21 predicted proteins | sample BioPla2DNA1_FD_26583 | JGI IMG/M metagenome (IMG submission 26583) | reverse complement strand
TCACCTGAAACAAAGGCCGTTATAGGTATCAGTGGCGGTAAAGACAGTTCCATAGTGGCTGCCTTATGTGTAGAGGCGTTGGGTAAGGAGCGTGTGTTTGGTGTACTTATGCCTGATGGGGAGCAACAGGATATAGACACAGCGTATGCCGTATGTAATCACTTAGGTATAGAACGTACAGAAGTAAATATAGGTAGTATGGTTTACCAAGTATACATGTCATTGCTACACGCTAATATTATGGTCTTTATACCCGACGAGGATAATGAGTATAAGAAACCTAATCCAGTGATTTTCAACAATACCCCAGCCCGTATACGTATGACAGTTTTATACGCTGTATCCGGTTCTATTGGGGGTCGTGTAGCCAATACGAGTAATTTAAGTGAAGATTGGGTAGGTTTTGCCACTAAGTATGGTGATTCTGCGGGTGATTTCAGTCCGTTAGCTAATCTAACCGTGACAGAAATTAAAGCTATAGGTAGAGAATTAGGTTTACCCACACAGTTTGTGGATAAAGTTCCTGAGGATGGCCTATGCGGTACCACGGATGAAGAAAACTTTGGCTTTACCTACGATATTCTGGATAAGTATATACGATATGGAGTTGAACCTGAGGCTGATATCAAAGCACGCATAGATAAAATGCATCAAATGAATCTCCACAAGGTAAATCCCATACCTGCGTATAAACCTAATAGGTAGAGGGGGAATTAAATGCTATCTCTACAAGACGTGATTAATATGTATGATAAAGGTCAGCTTATATTGAAAAAGTTTTATGGTCATATACCACGACTTCGAGATTCGGTAGACGAGGCTTGCTTAAGTAATTGGTATCTAAGTGACTTTACGGTTGCGGGTACTAGTTATAATTGTATCGAGCAGTATATGATGGCTCAGAAGGCTCTTATGTTTGAGGAAAGTAACCCTGAGTACAATAGAGCGATTTATTCGAAGATTATGTCTTCGTCTAATCCGAGTGATATAAAACGTTTAGGTAGAGCTGTTTTTGGCTTTGAGAGAGCGATTTGGGACTCTCAGATACCTGATATAATGTTAGTTGGCTTAGAAGCTAAATTCACACAAAATACAGCTTTAAAAGAGTATTTATTAGGTTGTCCCACGGGTTGTGTTTTTGTAGAAGCTTCTCCTTATGACGCTATATGGGGTATAAAATTAAATAGCGACCATCCATCTTCCGATAATCCGTTGTTGTGGCAAGGTGAAAACCGATTAGGTTTTTTACTAACAGCTGTGCGTGATAAGATAGCAAGGTAAGTAAAGAAAAGCACTACATAATCTCAATGTAGTGCTTTTAAAATTTATTTTAATGAAGTATTGACAAGTAAACACAAGTATAGTACACTAAGTACAAGTAACAAAGGAAATTAATAAAATCATAGCATATAGGAGGTAAAACTTATGGCAACTGTAAAAGGAATATCACTAAAAGGAATTAAAAAATTCAGAGGGCACGACGGTGAAAACTACCAAGGAAACATATACATGGACGGGAAGAAAATAGGGTTTTATTCGGAGGACTCTTGGGGAGGACCCTCACATGTAGAATTAATTTCTAGGGAAGTTCGAGATGAGGTTATCAAAAGAGCAAAAGAGTATTTTAAAGAATATCCCGACGATTTTGGTTTGGCGACAGACGAGGAGTTATTTTTAGACACTATAATGAGTATATCTTTGGACGAAAAAGATTACAAGGCTGCTGTTAAAAAAGGCTACGCTATGACCTTCATAGCTTCCTCAAAATATGTGTCCGGTCAACCACACTTAGTACCTATACAATACAGTATACCTAAGCACTTAACCACACCCGAGGAATTAGAGAAGTTGCGTAATGAGTTAAAAGAAAAAGGATTTAATCAATTTAAGGAGTATAAGACACTTGACGATTTTATAATCAATTAGATAAAAAGTAAAGAAGTTTATGTATAATAGCACCACAAATATGTGGTGCTATTATATTGTTTGACGCAAATAAAATATCGGGCCTTATACAAATTGATAGTAAAGTATAAGGAGGTTAAATGATATGCATATGAATGTTTTAAAAACAGGTGATAAAGTCATCTGTTTTGTGGACTACACAGCTGAGGAAAAGACTATAAAGAAGACTGTTGAGCAATTACATAATGTTTTTATTTTAGACCGTTCCGGTTCTATGTATGGCGATATAGATACAGCCATTGAAAACACTAAGGCAGCCCTACGTATTATACCTGAAACTGATATTATATCAGTGATATGGTTTAGCGGGGCCGGACAGTGTAAGACATTAATTAAGGGTGCTAAGAATGATTCTAACTTGGTAAATCTATTAGATTCGTTGAAATCCACTGTGGGATTGACATGTTTTAGTGAACCCTTACAAGAAGTTAGTGAAGTTATTGCCGATTTAAAGGCTATGTGTCCTAATTTCTCGATTAGCTTGTTCACAGACGGTTGTCCAGTGGTACCTTGGAGCGAGAAAGAGGAGATTGATAGAATTAATGTAGCTATTGACGGGTGGAAAGACGAGGTGCTTGCACTTAACACTATTGGTTACGGTAACTACTATAATGCTGAGCTTCTAAGAGATATGTCGTCAAAGACTCTGTTCGGTCAGTTCATTCATAACAGTAAGATAACTGAACTTTCCAACATCTTCACACATAACTACTCTAAGCTGAGTGGAATGGTGCTTGAAACAATAGAAGTTTTATCGGACCAAGCTGAGATAGTCTATTTAAACTCTAAGACCGTACAGTATTTCGGAAAAGAGTTAAGCTTACGGACTATTGATAAAGTAGGCAATACTTTTATTCTGTATGGCGATTCTGACTTTGAGTTTGAAGTTAATGGCGTAACCTATAAGACCAAAGAACTTGACAGTAAGGCGTGTTCAGACAATCAAACAGCCTTATACGCTTTGGCGTACAATCTATACTACAGGGGTAAGAAACAGGAATCACTTGAAATCTTAGCAGGTATGTTAGGTGATAAAGCACTTGTGGACGGTCAAATTAATGCGTTTACTAATACCGAGCGTGCGGATTATCAGAGAGTTTTAGAGTATTCTGTATTTGATGAATCTGTACGTAATGCAGGTACATGCGACGCTAACTACTTACCTAAGGAAGACGCTTTCTGTGTTATGGACTTATTGCGTATGTTGGCTGAGGCCGAAGGTACTCAATATATCTATGCTACGGACTATAAGAGAATAGGATTAGCACAGGCAGAAAGTAATAATTATTTTAAACGAGATGAAGGAATTATAGCTACTGACTTTAAAGAGTTAGTATTGAACAAGGATAAGGTTAATGTATCTGTAAGGTCTAAGATTACAGGTAAGGTGGCATTAAATCCTGTACAGGCAGAGAGAGTGGGATTAAATCCTGAGATTAATAGCTATATTTACAGAACTCAGACTATTATTAAAGATGGTTACTTGAATATGGATAAGGTGCAATTTGCTGTGACTCCTTCTACTTTAAAACAGTTGCAGCAACTGGCAGTTGAAAATGAAGGCTTTAAGTTCGAGGTTACAGGTGCATTTCCGTCTACGGATGTAATCAAGAAAGAATTAGTAACGATTGACCTAACTACACTTCCTGTAATCAATAAGAAGTATGTAACACAGGTAACGGATTTAAGTGTTTTATTTGCAAATACTTTAGAGAGTTTAAAGCTTGAGGCTGAACAGAAGATGGCTAATTATATCTTGAAAGATGCTCAGGCCGAACTAGGCGAAGAAAAGTATGAGTTTGCTAAGTTGACAGACGACCAAGTACAACTCTTAAAGGATTATGGTGTGGATAGTAAGCTTGCTTATGTTGGTGTAAATGTAACCAAAGCTGAGAAGGGCGAGGATTACTACGAAACTCGTAAGCTTGTCTATTCGATTAAGGGTTGTTCTAGTTTACCTTCGGGTGCTGATGTATTAACGAAATTAGCTTCCGGGAAGTCCTTGAACTACTGTGGCGAGTTGATGGCAAGTTGGTATCAAGGTTTACAGCAGCATATAGCTAAGCTAGGCGATATCTCTCGTGAGGAAGCCGTAAGAGCTAAGATTACCTACTGTGAGAGTCAGTTAGCTTCGATTAAGAAACAACTCTTTGAAAAGAGAATGTTTATTTGTACTCTCAATATGGGTATCGTACTTACCAACTACTGGTTTGAGGGTGCGATTACTGACGATAAGGGTAATGTAACATATACTGAGGGTGATAAGACACTAATCATTAAAGCAACTAAGGAGAAAGTGTACTATTAAATAGTACCTTGCGTAGAAGTACCCGTAGAAGTTTTATTTGCGGGTACTTGTCTTATGGGGAGGCCAAATGGACGAAATATATGCATTTGACCGTATGGAATTTAAAGACGGTAAGGAATTTGAGCAGTACTGTGCTCAATTATTATGTAACAACGGTTATACCGAAGTTCGTTTAACCGGGCATACCGACCACGGGGTAGATATATTGGCTAGAAAAGACGGTAAGTTATTTGCTTTTCAATGTAAACTTAGGTCCAAGGCGAAGGTATCTAGGGAGGCCGTTGAACAGATATACACAGGTAAGACATTGTATGGTGCGGATGAAGGTGTTATATTATCTAATGTAGAACTTACACGAGGTGCACATTTAGACGCTCTTAGATTAGGTATTAAGGTGTGGAGTCGCTATTATTTATGTTTACTGAGTGAAAAATGAACTATATGGGGAGGTAGGTAAGATGCAGACAATAAAAATACTAGCTTTAAGTGATGTACATAATCATTTAACTCAGGAGCAACAGGCTCTTATAGATAGTTATGAAGATATTGATTTAGTAGTTACTTTGGGGGATATGCCAATAGACAAGATACGCCGAGTAGATTATGGAGTATTAGGCAATCACGATACTCAAATTGACGCAGAGAAAGACTTACATTTGAACACAGTATCCATGAAAGGATACACGCTTACCGGTGTGAGAGGTTGTCTTCGTTATATAGACGGACCTGAGCTTATGTACACACAAGACGAAGCTAAACTGCTGAACATCCCTAAGGCCGATATACTTCTAAGTCATGATAAGTGTTATGACGGTAGTGAAAAAGTCCATTGTGGTTTACAGGTTTTATCCGAGTATGTTGATAAAATAAAGCCCCGACTACATATACATGGGCATCATCACACTAATGAAATTTATCAGAAAGGAAATACCGTGTGTGTTTCTGTATATAAGTGTGCGCTAGTTATGGTAACACCTAACTCGATTACGGTGGAAAGGCTATTCTAAATAAGGTTTCATGAGTGTTGAATTTACAATCCCGTCACTTAGTGGCGGGATTTTTATGTATAAAATACCAAGATTCGTAAAAATAATGTTGCACTTTTTATGGTGCCTGTGGTATAGTGTTTCCAAGATGTACCATAATCTATAAAAATTTTCAGGAGGTAGTGTTATGTTATTAAGTATGAAGTATTCGACTTCGGGGGCGGACGTACTAGCTGCTATGCAGGTAGCTGACGAGAAATACACTGAAACTTGGAGTAGATTTAAACCTGAGGGTCAGGTTTTTACAGCTACACCTATAATTACGCAAGTGCGAACTAAGTTATTTAATAACGCATCTGTGTCGTTGGTACGGGCAGTTAATGATGTCACAGATTTATTTGAAAGCTTGTATACTGCTCAAAAACCACCTGTGGAGGCTATGCTATCTTTTATAGCCTTTATTGAGGGAATATCACAGGATAAGATTAAGTGTACTGCAGAGGACTTTGCTAAGTTGCGTGGGTATGTAGATATCTTAGGTACTGTCTGTGGTATAGATAAGTCTAAAGTTTATGCCTCTCTAATAGACCACGGTGAGATAAGTGCAACCACAGAGTTAGAGGAAACAACAGAGATTGATGATATTAAACTAGCTAATGATATGTTGTCGTGTTTATTAACTAATAGGCAAAAGTTTGACGCATTATACACGGTATTAGAGGACCAAATGCAGACCTATTCCTTAGCTGATACATATGTATACTTTAATCGAGCTCTCCCGGAGTTGATAGGTCATATACGGGGTGACCTTTACGGTAGATATAAGGAAGCGGCTATTAAGCGTTGTTTAGGCGGAAATAAGGTTGAAGATATACTAAGTTTTATAGGGACGAAGCGTATCTTAAACTTTGAAGTGGGTGTAGCTAAGGTTTTATTGGTGGTAGCAGGGTTGACGCAGGTGTATAATGAAGTCACCGAACTATATAAGGCTAAAAAGATAAAACCCAAGAAAGTCTTGAAGGATATTGAAGGTATTCTTAACGATTTAGCTACTAATTTAGCTAATAAGTCTTATGATTTTGAGGCTTCTGATATACAGCAGATAGTACAAAACCCTAATTATAATGTGGACGAGATAGCGCATATTTTATTGGCAGGTTCCATAGATGATATTGTGTAATCTCATAATTTGCCCTTTAAGTTAGATTTTGTTAAATAATAGGCCTTTCGTAAAAATCTGTACGAACTCGATACTTAAAGGGGGTAATAGATATGGAATTTGATTTACATTGTCATACAACAAATAGTGATGGTGTCACAGCACCAGATAAGATTTCAGATGTCTTAAAGAATAATTTGGTTTGGACGGTTACCGACCATAATGATATAAATTATCATAAGACTAATAAAATATCTTTAACAGGTACGGAATTGACTACTGAGGTGAAGGTAGGCGATACAATGCAAGTTATTGAAGTGTTAGCCTATGGTTTTGATATTAAAAGACTCAGCAACACCGTGGCTATACTGAAAGCGTATTCAGGTGACTTGCAGCGTTATTATTTTAGTGAACTTCTTGAAAGAGTTAGGAATTTAGGGTGTAAACTTGATGATACTATCCCGTTAAATAAGAGTGGTTTTGCTCATGATACCGTGTATGAAGAACTGTGTAAGTATGCAGAAAACAAAAAGATACTAGGTAAATTAATGGATAGTGGTGCTTCTTTTTATCATAATGGACAGTCTGAGGGTTCTTTAATTTATATTGAACCTTTAAGAGCCCCGTTTACTTTAATGGATATATCCGCTTTGGTTAAATTAGCTGGTGGACAACTTATATTAGCACATCCTTACTACTATAAAGCTATTGAGGTAGTTGACTTACTTTGGTCTGTTAGTGGTTTTGTAGACGGTATTGAATGTTTACATCCGTCAGCGGGTGTGGCTGACGCTCGTAGTTTAGTTCAGTTTTGTGTGGATAATAAATTATTAGCCTCAGGCGGGTCTGATTACCATAAAGGGCAATATTTAGGTACACCTTATAAGGAACTAAGCACTATGGGTGAGAAAGGAAGTCCTTTTAATTGGATACTTGATTACGTCTAAAGTTATTTAAAAGCAACTGACTTCGGTTAGTTGCTTTTTCTATGCCTGTGTCAATATTAAGTAAAACTTAGGTATCTTTAGATTTAGTTGTTGACAAGTAAGTGCAAGTAGTGTAGACTACTAACAAGTAACTTTTTGATGGTTTTTAAGGGGGTTAAGTATTATGAGTAAATATGAATTATCCTTATCGCCCAATTATGTACCTAATTGGGGAGTTGTAGAAGCTGTGCGAGAGTTGTTTCAAAATGCAATCGACCAGCAGACTGTTATGGAAGATAACGAGATGTTTTTTGAGTATGACGGAGTAAATGAACTTCGTATAGGTAATAAGAACTCGGTATTGGAAGCTAAATCTTTGTTAATGGGTACAACGACTAAGAAGAATGATGAAAGAACTATTGGACAGCACGGTGAGGGGTATAAGGTAGCTACCTTAGTTTTAACCCGATTAGGCAAACCTGTGACTTTTTATAATTACGGTGTCAAGGAAGTGTGGAGACCTCGATTTGTCAATTCAAGAAAGTACGGTACCAAAATTCTTACTTTCTTTACCGATAGAAAGTATGTGTGGCAAACAGTACCCGACCACAATCTTACAATTACCGTAGAAGGAATTACGCCTGAGGATTATGAGGCAATCGTAGAGAGCAATCTGCATTTACAAGATGTTGGAACTATCATTGAAACACCTAAGGGGCGTATACTTGAAGAAGAAAGATATAAGGGTAAAGTTTATGTTAATGGGTTGTATGTATGTGATTACGGACAGTATGCGTATGGTTATGACTTTAAGCCGCAGTTTATTAAGTTAGATAGAGATAGAAAGCTTGTATCTGATTTTGACTTACAGTGGTTATCTTCCTCTATGTGGAATACAGCTAAAGAACCTGAGAAGTTAGTGAAGTTAGCTAAAGAAGGTAAGGCCGACGCTATATACTCGGGAAGCCAATACCTTTACTTAGGCACAACTGAGAGAAGTGTTTATGACGTAGCTTACGATACTTTCAAGGACGACTACGGGGATAATGCAGTACCGGTATCAAGACAAGAGGAAATGGCTAACCTTTGTTCCGGGTATAAAGCTGTTATTGTTCCTGAAACTTATCAACAGCTGATAACTAAGAGTTCTAAGTATGAATCACCTAAGTATATTGAAACTGTGTCTTTGGATAAGCGATTAGCTGATTGGTTTGAGGGTATTCGTTATAGATGTACAGGTGACGAGGTAGCTTTATTTGAATCTATACTTGATGAACTAATAAAAACATTGGAGGGATAAAGTATGAAATTAAATCGAGATATCCGTTATTACACACGTTACAGTGATAATGGTGCGCATGCCACGATTTGTGACGGACTAGCACTTAAGTTACCTAGTGTAGAGTGTACTAGGCTACCAAGTATACTAGTTGTGTTATACAATGGAGAATACTATGTAGTAAAGACTCGTATGGAAATAGAGGGTGACCCGTATAATCTCGGGAGCAGTCCTGTAAATCCATATGATTTGGAGTTTGATAAGTATACGCTACAAGAGTTTAGGGCGAAAAGCCACGATAATGATACGAAGTACAGTTTATGGAACGATATTATTGGTAAGAATGTACTTATCTGTGTGTGAGGTTTGTATATGGCTGATATAAACCTACGGGTGCTAGTGTAACTGCTTGTGGTACAATAAAAGTATCTCAAAGGAAGTTAGTAGACACCTGTTTAATAAAATTAAACCCTCATAAACGCATATAAAGCGTTTTTAGGGGTATATTAAAAAGAACTGGATAAGAATACCCCTAGGGCAGTTAAAAACGGTCTAGGGGTGTTTTACGGCTTTTTAAGCATATATTTTCTTGTAGGTTATTATCTAAAAATAATTTATTTTTATGGAATATTTTTTATTTTATATAATAGTATTGACAAGTAAATATAAGTATGCTAAACTATACACAAGAACAAAAATAATAATTTATAGGAGGTCGAGAAAATGAGAAAAATATTAGTAGTTTTAGCTTTTGTACTTTTTATAACAAGTTCTTTTTCAGGCGTAGCATATGCTTACAGTTCTGAGAAAGACTATAGAGAAACTTTACAGTATTTAGAGCAAGAGAGAACAGACATATACGCTTTAGATAACTATAAGTATAGTACTAAGGCAGAGAGACCCGAAATTGTAGCAAAAGTAAAAGAGATAACTAAGGGTATAACTAACGATTATGATAAAGCCAAAGCCATTTTTGAGTGGTTAGGAACTAATATGACATATACTAATCACAGACCTAGCGGTTTAAAAGGACTAGACCAGATTTTATACGGCACTTGTGTTATGTTTGCTAGTAACACAAATGCTTTTATGCAGGCAGCAGGTTTACCGTCTAAGGTAATTACAGGTCGTGCGTATAGTGAAGGAACTTGGGGAGGTCACGAGTGGAACAGAGTATATGTAGATAATAGGTGGATACATGTAGATACTACATGGGCTGAGTTTGATACGCCCGCTACTGAATGGGCTTGGGACCATGTATTAGACAATAGCTTTGTTAATAATGAAAAATACATTTGGGACGGCACATTATACTTCTACGACATCTATAACGATAAGGTTTTAAAAGAAGTTAAGAATTTCCCATTGTACGGCGTAATTGATTCGACTTATGGTTTTGACATTAATGTGTTATATTTAGACAGATATTTCACCGAGCCATTTAAGTTGAATACAGTTAAGGTTGACTCTAATAATTGTGTNATCTATGTAAATCCTTTTGCTGAGACAGAAACNTACACAGTAAAGTTTAATTCCAATAAAGGTACTNCTGTAAAGTCTTTATCCGTAGATNCAGGCTCAACGATTACAAAGCCTAAAAACCCTACAAGGAAAGGCTATAAGTTCGTAGCTTGGTATAAAGACAGTAAGTTAAAGACCAAGTGGAATTTCTCAAAGGACACAGTAACAAAGAATACTACTTTATATGCGAAGTGGGTAAAGACNTATACNGTAACCTTTAANTCCAACAAAGGAACTGCGGTAAAGTCTTTAACAGCTACTAACAAGTCCACAATTACAAAGCCTAAAAATCCTACACGGAAAGGTTATAAGTTCGTGGCTTGGTATAAGGATTCTGCTCTTAAAACAAAGTGGAACTTTAGTAAAGATACAGTAACAGCTAATACTACTTTATATGCGAAGTGGGTAAAGACTTATACAGTAACCTTTAATTCCAANAAAGGTTCTTCTGTTAAAGCTGTAACAGCCACTAACAAGTCAAAAATCTCACAACCAAAGAAACCTACTAGAAAAGGTTATACATTTGTAGGTTGGTATAAGGATAGTAAGCTTAAGACTAAGTGGAACTTTGACAAAGATATAGTAACTAAGAACACGGTTTTATACGCTAAATGGAAGAAAATCTAATTAACCACTCAACACCGTACTTCTTGATAGGAGTACGGTGTACTATATAAAAGGAGGAAGGCACTATGAGTAAATTACCCAAAGTAAGTATTCAAGGCACAGATGGTAAGTGGTATATGTCTCAACCTATGATAGCCACAGTTAAAGGAGGAAGAGCTGTTATCTATGTTAATGATGACGGGATTGAGGTTAAGCGAGAACCTNTAGCACGATATAGGGCTCGNGCGGAGAGGAAACAAGCTAGTGCGAAATCGTCTAACCTAGAAAGCAGTATAGTAGACGCTGTTGAGGAAATCGTGTGTGATATTCAGGATAGGCGTGGTTTAAAGCACGAGTGGGGAAGGCTAGACGAGGTTATACAACAAGAAATAAAGAACTCTTGGGTTAATATAATCAAGAGCAAGATAGCCAAGTAAATTTTTAAGGGGGAAAGTAAAATGTATAAGTACACAAAGGTTTTAAGGATTATAGNTTTATTGGCAGTTTTGTTTAGTTTTACGGCGTGTAGTTCGGAAACGCCGACTAATCAGAGTGAAACGCTTGATAGGGGTAGTAAAGATGTTACAGTAACCTCTAAACCCACACCGAAAGTGGAACAAAGTACAGATGTGGGTAAGGAACAAGATGTGAAGAAGGTACAAATAGAATGGTTTGATGTACCAGAGTCTTTATTAGATTATAGGTATGATTCGAGATTAGAGGGTGTTGTGGTAAAAACTTATATAGGCCAACCACACATACGCTATCCTGAAACAATCAATGGTGACCCTGTGGTTGGGATTGAGGGAGCTAATGTAATACACAATACTGTTTTAGAATCCGTATGGTTGCCGGACACTGTTAAGTATATAGGTAAGGAAGCTTTTACCGGCAGTGTGAATTTAACCAATATAAATTTCCCTAACGATTTGGAAGTTATAGATAAATTCGCATTTCAAGATTGTACAGGTCTCACAAGCATTAAGTTACCTGCTGGAGTAAGGGAGCTCGGGTACGGAGCTTTTCAAAACTGTGAAAACGTAACTGAGTTNATATTATCAGAAAGCATAGAGAAAATTGATACTTTTGCTTTTAATTCTTGCATTAATATTACTTCTATAACGATACCTGTTTCTGAACTTATTCTTAGTCCATATGCGTTTTCGGGGTGTGATAAATTAGTAGATATATCAATACCCGAAGCTGCTGATTTTAAAGGAGGCTGGTTCGAAGATACATATTGGTATCATCGTCAACCCCCGGGTTTTGTTTATTTAAACACGAATTTATTGGGATATAAAGCTAACGACGCTGGTGAGTATAGACGGGAATTAACACACTATACCATCCCTGATGGTACTACAAGCATAGGTAGTGGCGTTTTTGAGAGGTTTGAATCCCTTACAAGCGTAGATATACCTGATAGTGTGGTGGTAGTTCATCCAGCTGCTTTTCATCGATGTGAGAACTTAGATGAAGCCACAACACAGCGTATACTTAGCCTAAATCCAGAGTCTCGCTTTACGAATTAGGTGTTAGATAAAGATACATTTGTGAGTCAACTAATGCACTCCTTAAAGTTTCAATAGCTTTAAGGGGTGTTTTTATTATCCAAGAAACCTATATCCGTTTATTTAGTATATTAAAACAGGCCTTAGTTGAGACAGAGTAAAATATACTAGGAGGGTGTATCTTGGAGGGGAATCTATTAAAGAGTCCATTAAATTATACCGGAGGGAAGTATAAGTTACTGCCCCAGTTGTTACCATTATTTCCGAGCAGTATAGATGTACTTGTAGATTTATTTGCGGGTGGTTTAGACATATCTATCAATGTACAAGCTAATGCAAAGATATGTAACGATAGAGAGTGGCATATAATGGACTTATATCAGAATTTACAGAATTTAAGTGGAGAAGAAGTACATAATCGAATTATGCAGTTAGTGACTGAGTATGCCTTAAGTAAAGAAAACCAAGACGGGTATATAAAATTACGGAGTGACTACAACCAAGCTAAGAGTTGGGATAAGTTTTATGCTTTAATTGCTCACTCATTTTGCCATCAAATACGGTTTAATAAAAAAGGTGATTTTAATATATCTTTTGGTAAGGCTAGAAGTTGTTATAACAATGAATTACAAGGTCGATTGCAAGCTTTTACAGATATTATAAACGACTCCTACACATTTTTGTGTAAGGATTTCAGGCAAGTTGATTTAAGTGCACTAAGTGATACATCCTTTGTGTATTGTGACCCACCTTATAGAATTACAACTGCCGGGTATAATGAAAACAATGGTTGGATAGAACAAGACGACAAGGATTTATTAGCTTTATTAGATGCATTAAACGATAGGGGAATTAAGTTTGGGTTATCGAATGTATTGTCGCATGGTGAGCGAGAAAACACCTTATTGATTGAGTGGTCTAAGAAGTATATAGTACATAGGCTTAATTTTGGATATGCTAATAGTTCATATCATAAAAAGAAAGAGAATAAAGTTAATACACAGGAGGTATACATCTGTAATTACCTTAGTGTATAGCTTACTTAAAAATAACTGGATAATTACAGGAGGTTTAAGGTATGAAGAAACAAGTAATTTACTTATTAATCTTGCTAAGTTGTATCGTAGTAGGAGCTTGTACTAAAAAGGACGCCGAAGAAACTACTGTGGGTCCAAAGGGAGCAGACTTTACGGATAGAAAGGAGGCTCCCTCTACTGAAACGCAAGAGACACCTGATACAATCGTCCCTGAGCCTGAATTTCAGGCTGAGCGTTTAAAGTTAGAAGAAGTTACGGAGGAGATGTTATCCACTTACGATAATCAAGTCCTAACNGGCAGTCAGGTAAGTGCAGCTTTATCCGAATTTCAAGGGAAGCGTGTAGCTATATTAGTGGCTACAAGAATGGTTATAGACAGCACTCTTGCATATAATACCTTTGATGGTAATGTATCCTCGGAAACCCCGTCNGTGCGTTCTATTGGTCTTACAGGTGTNGTTAATACAGCTGGGGAACTTATGGATGATAAGTTGACTTTTATAAATTATGGTGCGTTGTTACAGGGTGAGCAAGGTACAGCTGCGGTAACCTTTAACGACGGTTATTTTATGGCAGAGGCCGGCTTAGAGGTAGACGGAGATGACTATATAACCAATACTAACTTAGATAATACTATGACGCCCGGAACGGCTGAGAATATTGCAGAGTATCTGCATATACAGTCTTATTTAATAAAGGATTCTGCGGGAGAAGTAATTGGCATAGTATTCTACGCTATTTAATAAATGGTAGGTGACATGGTGGGACACAAACGATATAAGGTAATGCATAAAGCTACATGTATTTATGACATACCTGAATGGGTAGACATTAAACGAGTAAGCACACAAGCTGATTACAAGGCCTTTAAGGCTATTTATTTGAGTTCCTTTGGGTCTAATCTGAGGCGACGCATACGTATACTGTTGAAGAAGCGAGAAGTATTTTCAACTAGTTTTGTGTGGTTGTATAAAGGTGATTACATAGGTATATACACCTTACAGGATAATGAGTCGAAGCGTGTCACTCCTGAGGTAAATTTCAAAGTATTATATAACTTTGCTTTAAAACAGGATATGCGGGGTAAGGGGTTTGGTCGAATTATGTTAGCAAGTGCTATTACAGAAACAGCTAAACTTGGCTATTCTGAGTTACTTTTAACGGTAGCTACGGATAATATAGCTGCTCTGAAACTGTATCAGCACGAAGGATTTAAACATATCAATCAAGAGAAGTAAAGTTAGGGGAATGTGGTACTTCACATTGGCTGATTAGTTCAGCAGTTTTATCGGGGAGTACGATAAAAGTTATTTAAAATAAGTGTTGACATCTAAGGGTACACTATGGTATACTTGACAAAAGTTAAGTAAACTATTAAGGAAATGGAGATATTATCGTGAAAACTACAATGATAAGACAACAAAATGATATTATAAAAATGTATGACTTTATTAATAAAAGTGATGCATCTTTTGTGTTATCAGAAATTGTTGTTGGTTCGTGTAGTGAGTAAAGGATTCGTTTAACCTCTCTTGCATATAAATACAATAACAATCCCTGTGTATAACGCAAAAGTTATATACAGGGATTTTTGTATGTCAATGTAGCTCAACGGGTAGAGCACACGCCTGATATGCGTGAGGTAGTTGGTTCGAGTCCAACCATTGATACTAAGGGTACTTAGTTCAGTTGGTTAGAGCACCCGGCTCATAACCGGGAAGTCTTGGGTTCGAGTCCCAAAGTACCCACTAAGGTTTATTTGAAGAAATTACGGGAAAGTAGCTCAGATGGAAAGAGCATGGGATTTCTAATCCCACGGTCGTAGGTTCGAATCCTATCTTTCTCACTACATTAGGTAATAAGCAAAGGTATAATTATCTGTGTACTCACAGTTCTCCCAACTAATTCACGATACGAAGTAGTGGAGAGCATACCGTGTGAGAGTATATGGCTTAGTGGCTCAAAAGAGTAGGGCACCGCCCTGTCACGGCGGAGGTTGCGGGTTCGAGTCCCGTCTAAGTCGTTCATTCAAAACTAGTGCCTGTGGTTAAATGTACCAAAAGTACTAGAAAATTGAAAATAATAGTTGACAAGTAAATATAACTTGTGCTATACTAGTAAAAACTTGTTAGACAGAGGAATACCAACATTAACAGAAAGATACTTATGAGTTGAAGTATCATCACTATAAGTTTTGACAAGGTGTTGTTCTTACTGTTTAAGGGAAAATTATGCGAAAAGGAGATATAATCACAATGAGAATTACTATGATGAAACAACAAAACAGCTATCAAAATAAGTGGAACTTTTTTAATCAAAAGAGTACTGCTGCTTTTGCGTTGTCTGGAATTGTTGTAACATCGTGTGAGTAATCGAGGTTATATTTTACTTATATAATGTAAACTACAATCCCTGTGAATGGCGTAAAAGTCAGTCACGGGGATTTTTTATATTCATTTATACTATACCAATGTAACTCAGGGGTAGAGTGGCATCTTCATACGGTGCGAGTCGGGAGTTCAAATCTCTCCATTGGTAGTATAAGCGTCATTAGCTCAGTAGGTAGAGCAAGGAGCTTTTAACTCCGAGGTCATAGGTTCAATTCCTATATGGCGCAGTTAGTTTTATTGGATAGTAGCTCAAAGGTGGAGCACACGACTGTTAATCGTGGGGTTGTAGGTTCGAGTCCTACCTATCCAGTATGGAACAGTAGCTTAAGAGGTCTAAGCGTCTGACTGAAAATCAGAAGTGTGGTGGTTCGATACCACTCTGTTCCACTTAATACGGATTAGCCAAGCGGGANGGCACCTGAATTTGACTCAGGATATCGTNGGTTCGAATCCTACATCCGTAGTTATGGGAGTTTAGCTCAGTAGGTAGAGCGTTAGGCTGAAAACCTAAGCGTCGGTGGTTCGAATCCACCAGTTCCCATTTAATTAATTAATTAAGAAAGTGAGATGTAAGTTATGGAAGATGGCTATTACTATGTATTTGGGTGAGTAGCACAAGGGTAGTATAGCAGACTGTAAATCGGTTCAAGTTCTCACTCAGTTTTATTTGTGTAGGTATACAAGTGGTTAAAGTGAGCAGACTGTAAATCTGTTGCCTTACGGCTTCGTGGGTTCGAATCCCTCCCTACGCATTAGATTTATCTTTACTAGCTTATAAATAACTTTTGGGGCATAGCAAATAGGAAATGCACCGGAATTTGACTCCGGCAAGTACGAAAGTCTCGAAGGTTCGAATCCTTCTGCCCAGTTCTATGCAACTCTTTAACTTGGGTTGCTTTATTATTACTCAGGTCGTGCTCTATACTATAATAACAGACTAGATAGAAAGGAAGGTATTGTGTATGGGTAGTGTAGTAGTAAGTCAAATAGGGTATGGTTTTAAGTCCAAAGATGTGTATCAGCAGTTGCGAGCAGAGGCAGATATAGAGTATGGTCATCAACAGGGTTATTCCGGGCAGATTAACAGTACCTATGGTTTCAGAGAGATTAAAATAGCAACTACTGCCTTTGGTGATAATAAGTTAATACCTTTAAATGAGAGTGGAAGGGAGATAAGTCTGAAATTTAGGAAACAGCTCTTAAAGTATGAGGACGCGCTGATAAAACGTGCGGATGATATGGGTTGTCTCGCTTGTGTCAATTTAGGAATTGTCAAGTATATTAAAATAACGTATAAGACAAGGACTTTAAGTAAGCGTAAGTTTGATAACTATGTGTTATATACATCAGATGGGCGTCCTATTAAGTCTTCAAGACACGGTGTTGAGTCCTTGAATGATTATGCTGAGTGGCACATTCACAATACAGGTACAGGTGTATTTATTGGCGGTACTTTAAAGAATGGTAGCTTAGTGAAAGTTAAAGAGTATGAGGTTAAAACAGTCAGTACACGGCGTAAGCCTCAGAATATGAACGGTTGTTTACCTGTGTATGCTTTTTGGTTTGTCGGTTGGGCGTCTTGTTAAAAGTTAATGGCAACTCTATAATGGGTTGCCTTTTTTAGTGTAATTTTTAGGCCTTTGCAAATATAAGTCTACCTATGAATACTAGGATTTTTATTTGAAAGGAGTTAAAGATGGAGAAGATATGTGCGGGTTGTGGGAGTGTAAATACAGTAGATACTTCAGAACAACTATGTAGTAAATGTGGTGTATCTTTAAAAGCCTCTCTGGAAGAATTGGGAGATAGCGATATTATTGCGGGAACTGAGTTTTTACTTACTGCTATAATATCTTTTATACTTGCTTTAATAAATGTGATTTTAGGGCCGGTATTCGCTTTTATAACTATTTATAGTCCTATGTTACCTATTTGGTTATTCAGGCTTATACCGTTCCATATTTATTTTTACTGTGCTCTTTTTGTACCGATTATAGCGACTGTTTGTTTAGTTTTAAATGCTGTTTCACGGCGTATGTATAGGATAGAGTTACATACTCCTAAGAATCACCGATTAAACTTAGTTAGTTATCGTTTGAGTGTTTTGGCGGTTGTACTGTGGATGTTGATTGTAGGTGTAGGTTTAGCTATAACATTTTTATTCTAAGATAAGTTCTACGAAAGTACAGTAATTTTAACTTTACTGTACTTTTAAATTTGGGCCTTGCTTAAAACAGAGTATACAGCATGTGGGTTGTAAGTAGAATAAAAACACAGTATATAGGAGGAAATGTAATATGCAGAAAATATCCCTAAGTATCAAAGGTATGAAAAGCGACAGATGTGAGGTTAATATTATAAACGAATTAAAGAAGATAGACGGCATTTATTTGGTAAATATATCATTTGCTACGGAGATTGGGGAGATAACGTTTGATGAGTCGTGTGTAACTGCGGGAGATATAGTAGCTACTATACGTTCATTGGGTTATACAGTTAAAGATAATGTGAAAAAGACAGGTAGGAAAGGTCCCTTAAAGTTACATCATATATTAATTGGAGTGTGTATTGTTATACTACTTTATATCTTAGTTTCTCTGGGGTTAGAGTTTATTATAAACGAGGGATTAAAGTCAATGACGCCCCCTTATGCTCCTAAAGTACCTAAGCTAGTACCATAGATATGAGAAAATATAAAATACTTACTAAGGAAGTGGGGTTAAAATGAAAAATTGCGTGAAATGTGGCGTCCTAATACCACACGGTAAACACTGTGGTGCGTGTAGGGCTTATATACGTAGGGGAGGAGTATGGCATACACCACCTAAACACGGAACTGTTGCATACGATAATGAGGGGCGTCCTATCTGTCATATATGTGGGATGTCATATGATAAGTTAATCGAGCATACGAAACGAAAGCACGGGTTAGATTCTGTTACTTACAGGCAGACTTTTGGCTTAATGTTTTCAGCCCGATTAACGGGGCCGGGGTACCGAAAAAAGATGCAGCAGCACGCAGAAACACATAAGACCTTTAAGAAGAATTTTGAGACGACGCATAGCGGGGAAAAGCGTTATACAGAGGGAAGAAAGCCGGGTTGGAGTGCACAAGAAATCGAGGCCCGACGCAGGGCCCAAGTGAAAAATGGGAGGCAGAGTAAGAAGAATTTAAGTCCAGTGCAATTAAAGGAATTAGGTAAGATTTGGGCGAAGAATCTTCCGAATAAGCGAGAAGTGTAGCCGTTTTATTAGTCACTATGAGGGAGAGTATATGTTTGCTAAGATAAAGAGTATGTCTAAGTTAGTGGATTTGGGGTTGAATGTACACAGATATTTTATACCTAATACTTATGCAGAATATTTATCATATTTGAAGTTATTAGGATTTTGTACGATTAGGACTGACCATGCATTTCAGAAAACCGATTTGCCTTTTTATGTTGTCAATCTTGCTGAATGTACTTCTGACTATATAGATAAAATATGGGAAGTGGCTCAGCGAGATAACTATAAGTTAATTATGAGTGATGGTGTAAAGTATGACGCTGTACAAAATTATAATTTAGTTGTAAAGTTTGAGCGTAACGGTGACTTTATGTTTGAGGCGTCTGAGTTGAAGATACCTTTACGACATATGTATCGTTACCCTATGCTGTCGTGTTATGGGAATGTATCCACTGAAATTTCCGAGTGGGATATCATTATTAATAAGTATGGTATAGATAAGAGGTCTTTAAAACGAGATTTAGAGTTGCTGTATACCTATGGTTTACATGATAAGTGGTTAGAAGTAACTAAGTATCCACAATGCGTAGGGATTAAGCAAGAACACATTGTGTTTTGGCAGATAATATAGCTTGGATTTTCTTGTTAAAGCAGGCCTGCGTAAAAACAGTGTGACGATACAGTAAGGGGGAGTTTGTATGAGAACAGAAGATAACGACAATGTAATACCTTTTCGAGTTAAGGTTGAAGAGAGTATATAGTTAAGGTGTTATAGATATTGTAGCAAAAGGAGTTAAATATTGTATTGGGGCAAGCTTTTCACAGTAAGACACTATTAAGTATGGAGGTTTATTATGAAAGAAAATTATGATGTTATTGAAGAAGTAAATGATTCTAATGACGTAAATGTTTCTAGTGACGTTGAATTACTAATCGGATTATATATAATGCCCATATGTGCACTAATTGCAATTAGTGTAATAGCACTAATAGTTATGCTTATAGGATTGC
>JGI24709J26583_10001470_pt1 | contig 19940 bp, 19 predicted proteins | sample BioPla2DNA1_FD_26583 | JGI IMG/M metagenome (IMG submission 26583) | reverse complement strand
AAGTAAAAAAACCATTCTTGTAAAGACTGAATATAATATCAGGAGTATACTTGCTCCTCTTACCAATACTCTTATTAGGAAGGACCTCAGTGAAGTTAATAATCTTAAGCTACTACCTAGTGCATTCTTTGTTATTGATAAAACTGTAGATGATGGAAAGCTTAGGAGTATNACCTTAAATGGAGGGGGATACGGACACGGAGTAGGAATGAGTCAGAATGGGGTAAAGGCCATGATTGATAATGGTATTAAATATAAAGAAATTCTTAGCTATTTTTATGATGGAACAGAGATTGGCTTTATATATGAATAATATTATTCATCTGACTTCTTATAGATTTTTTTGATATTACTAACAAAATGCTTATCTTCCAAAAGGCGATTAAACTGAGCTCCGATGAAAAGAATGTACATTAAAAAATACATCCAAAGCATAAACAGGACTATAACAGTAAGACTTCCATAGGTTGCTGAGAAGTTAGAAAAATTATCAATGTAGAAGGAAAAAGCATAGGAGAAGCCCATCCATCCAGCAGAGCTGATAATAGCACCTGGAATTTCTTCCATTACTTTAGCTTTTCTGTTTGGTATAAACAGATATATTAATACGAAGAAAATTACAAGGGTGACTAAACCTATAATAGTACGAACACTTATAATCAATAAGGCCATATCTGCTAATATAGGTACCTTCTTTTCTATCCATATATAAAGTTTATTACCAAATACAAAAAGAATCATAGTAGCGATTACCATAATTGCAAAAATCAAAGTATAGAAGGCAGAGGTTACTCTTAGATAGAGATAGCCTCTTGTTTCTTTTATGGAAAATACCCTATTAAGACCTTTCATAATAGCGAGAAAACCTTTACCAGCTGACCATAGAGTAGAGATGGCGGTTATAGATATTAATGTCATAGAGGAGCTGGTTTTATATATTTGATTAACAATACTCACTACCATAGAGCTAACTCCACTGGGAAACAACCTTGAGAATAATAGAAGCATTGAGCTTTCTGTTATTGGGAGATATTTTATAATGCTAATAATAAGCATGATAAAAGGGAAAAATGAAATGATAATAAAAAACGCAGCTTGGGCTGAATAAGCTGGAATATGATCATCTTGCATTTTCCTTCCTAAAAATCTTATTAGATAGTAAATTTTTTTTATCATAAAAACAACCATGCCTTCTTCTGTATTAATATTTTCATAATTATAGCCATATCTTTCTTCATAATCTGCAAATCTTNTACTAAAAATCTCAGATTTTCATATATAAAAAATCTTTTTTAAATCTAACTATTTTATGTATTGCTATATAAGTTTATGTAATTATTTCACATTTATGTGGTGTTGTCAATTTAACTCTATCTAAGAATTCTTGCATTGAGAAAATATCTATTTATGATAGAATATAAACGAAGCGAAGGATAAAGGAGGTCGACTAATATGAGTATAGTTTATTTGGAAAAAGAGAAAAGCTTTATCTTACAAGCTAAAGAAGCAACATATATCCTTAGAATTCGTAAGGATAAATATATAGAACATGTATACTATGGAAGAAGAATAGAGAAACCTATTATATCCCAGATGATTAAGGATAAAGGCAGAGCTTCTTTTAATGCAAACCCCGATGATGATGAAAGATTTTCCTTGGATACAATGAGGGCTGAGTATCCTGCCTACGGGAATACGGATCTACGTATCCCCGCTTATCAAGTTAAGTTGGACAATGGTACAAGGATTACTGACTTAAAATATGAATCATATGAAATTGTAAAAGGAAAGGAAAAGCTTAAGGGGCTTCCATCCCTTACTGGTAATGGGGAGCAGGTAGACACCCTACATATTACCTTGGTTGACAATCTAATTAATCTTAAANTTNTTCTATCCTATAGCGTCTTTAATGAGGAGAATGTTATCGCTCGTTCAGCCAAATTTATTAATGAAGGAAATTCTAGCTTATCTATTTTAAGAGCTTTATCTATGGGTATTGACTTTGACCATTGTGATTTTGATATGCTGAGCCTATCTGGTAGTTGGGCTAGGGAGCGTCATGTGGTAAGAAGAGGTATTGTTCATGGAGCTCAGAGCATCGAAAGCCGTAGGGGTGCCAGTGGACACTCTGAGAATCCTTTTATTGCTCTTATGGATAAAGATGCTAATGAGAATAGAGGAGAGGTCTATGGATTTAGTTTGGTATACAGTGGTAATTTCCTAGCCTCAGTGGAGGTAGACCAGTATGATACTACCAGAGTGGTTATGGGTATCAATCCTTTTGACTTTTCATGGAAGCTAGAGCCAGGAGAAGAATTTGTAACACCTGAAGTAGTTATGGTCTACTCCAATGCTGGTATTGGTCATATGTCCAGAACCTACCATAGAATTTATAGAAGAAATCTAATGAAAAGCAAATTCAAGGATACAGAAAGACCAATTGTTATCAATAATTGGGAAGCCACCTATTTTGATTTCAACGAAGAGAAGATTAAAGAAATTGCTAAGCAAGCCTCAGAGCTTGGTATTGAGATGATGGTGCTGGATGATGGATGGTTTGGCAAAAGAGATAGTGATAACAGTAGCTTAGGTGACTGGTATGTAGATAAGGATAAGCTTCCAAGTGGGATGTATAGTCTTGCAGAGGATGTTAAATCCTATGGGATGAAGTTTGGTCTATGGTTTGAGCCAGAGATGGTCTCTCCTAATAGTGATTTATATCGTGCCCATCCAGATTGGTGTCTTCATGTTCCAGACCGCCATAGATCTCTAGCAAGAAATCAATTAATACTTGACTTCTCAAGAGAAGATGTTAGAGAAGCTATTATCAAGATGCTAGCTGATATACTTTCTAGTGCTGATATATCCTATGTTAAGTGGGATATGAACAGAAACATGTCTGAGATTGGATCAGCTTTACTTGAGAAAGATAGGCAGCAGGAAACAGCTCATAGGTATATCCTAGGTGTATATGAAGTGATGGATATTATTACAGATAAATTTCCTGATATTCTATTTGAAAGCTGTTCTGGTGGTGGTGGACGTTTTGACCCAGGCATCCTTTATTATATGCCACAGAATTGGACAAGTGATGATACTGATGGAGTAGAAAGACTAAAGATACAGCACGGTACATCTATAGTATATCCTACTTGTGCAATGACAGCCCATGTATCTGCAGTTCCTAATCATCAGACAGGAAGAATTACCTCTATGGCCTTCCGTCATGCTGTTGCCATGAGTGGAAATTTTGGATATGAACTGGATGTGACTAAGTTTAGTGATGATGAGAGGGTATATATTAAAGAGCAGGTGGCTTTATATAAATCAATTCGTAAGGTAATACAATTTGGAGATTTATATCGTCTCGAAAGTCCATTTGACGGAAATGATACTTCCTTAATATATGTGTCAGAGGATAAAAAAGAGGCTGTCCTATTCTTATATAGAGTATTAAGTATCCCCAATGGACCTCTACGCAGAATAAAGCTTATGGGACTAAACCCCAGTTATAATTATAAAATCGGAGATGAAGCTATAATAAGCGGTGAGCAGCTTATAAATTATGGGATCAATCTTCCAGAAGAATTATCAACGGGAGACTATAAGAGCAGTATGATTTTACTTATAGCACAATAGAAATTAAAAGACCATAGTTTAGGGATTGTTGTCGAATTAACAGGAAAAAGCAAATTGATTATAACTCTGTATTAAGTTATAATCAATTTGACATATATATTTGTAAAATTACGTATAAACTCTTGATTTTTAATGGTTTTATAGTTATTATGAGTAGTAGGATAATTCTAACAAATTTTATATCTAATCAGATTAGAGTAAGGGGGATATGTCATGATTAATTTTGATGAAGAGATCGAAAAGTTTCAACCGAGTCTAGAAATTGACCAGGCAGAAGATGTCATTAATAATAATGATTTGACTGACATTTCAGATATACTTAAGGATTTACTAAAGGATAATAATGATTGATTGTTTTTACTCAAAAAGGTTAGGTGGGATATTATGGTTTGCCCAAATTGTGGGGGGAATATAACAGGAAAAATGAAGCTATGTGAGCGCTGTGGTATGAATTTAACACAGTACAAGAAGATAATATATGGGTCAAACAAATGCTATAACAAAGGTTTGGCAAAAGCAAAGGTTAGGGACTTGTCAGGAGCCATAGTTTCTTTAAAAAATAGTCTTGAGCTTAATAAACGTAATACTAATGCTAGAAATTTAATTGGGCTTATTTATTATGAAATGGGTGAGACCGTTGCTGCCCTTAGTGAGTGGGTTATCAGCAAGCATTTTCAACCAGAAGATAACGAAGCAGAAGAGTATATTAATAAAGTGCAATGTAGTCCGACAAAGCTTGATCTTCAGAATCAGGCTATTAAGAGATATAATAATGCATTGAATTTTGCCAAGCAAGGAAGTGATGATTTAGCTATTATCCAACTTAAAAAAGTGGTCAGTTTAAATCCACATTTTTTGAGAGCTTATCAATTACTTGCACTACTTTTGATAAAGACTGGGGAGAATGAAAGAGCTAAAAAAACTCTTCATAAGGCTCTGGCAATAGATGTTTCTAACATAACCACTTTAAGATATTTAAAGGAACTAGAGGATTCTAGTCAAAAAGTCTCCGAGCAAGGAGAGTTTATTACTAATCCTACTTCTTCTATAGTACCATTATCCTCTTACAAAGAGGACAAGCCTAATATTATTGCTTATGTTAATCTGGTTATAGGTGTTGTAATAGGTCTGGCAGTAATGGCATTTTTAGTGATGCCTTCTATTAAGAAAAACCAGAATTTAAGTAATAATTCTGACTATGTGGACTATAGCTCTGGATTAGCTAAGCAGGAGGAAACTGAGAAAACTATTAAAGAGCTTACCAATCAGAACAATGATTTAAAAGCACAGATAGAAGAATTACAGGGACAGATAGATGGATTTGAAGCTCCTGAAGATAGTGAGCAATATTACGATACATTTATTACGACAGTTGATTACTATATGAATGAGATGGCTAAGGAAGATGAGGCTGATAGAGATATAAGAGGTATAGCAGAGAGACTTTCATTAGTAGATGAAAGTAAGTTTGATACTGAAGCTCCTGCTACATTATTAAGTAAGCTAAAGGGAGAGATATATCCTAAAGCTTCCAAGCTTCATTACGATATTGGCCACGGTTTATATAGTGATGGTGAATATGAGGCTTCATTGCTGGAATTAGAAAAGTCTATGGAATATGATCCAACAGATGTGAATCCAGTTTATTTTACAGCAAGAGCTTATCATAGATTAAGAGATTATGATCAGGCACAGCTATTCTATAACCTTGTATTATCAGATTACCCTGATTCAAAAAGAGTTAAAAATACCAATGAATTCCTTAAGGATATACAATCAGCGGAGCAATAGAATCTATATAGCCATATAGATGGAAGCTACTATATACCTTAGATAAGTATTTATAAACAACATAAGATAAAAGTTTAGTGAAAAAGACGTTATGTGGGACATGAAAAAATGTTCCATTAAGGTCTTTTTTTCATTGCTATTAATGTTGAGGAGGAAGGAGGAAATCCATGTACAATTTGAGGAAGCAGGGACGAAATAAAGTAGATGGTAAAGTGGCTGGGGCTTCTTTTGAGACGCAAAAAAGATGCTTAATCATATATCTTAAGGGAGAGCTTGACCATCATAATGCTATTCAGATAAGAGAAGAAGCCGACAAATTAGTGGAGAAAAACCATATAAAGCATATCATCTTTGATTTTTCAGATACTGATTTTATGGATAGTGCAGGTATAGGTGTGATAATGGGCAGATATAAAAAGGTTATTTTTATTGGAGGAAAGATTGCAGTAACTAATGTGAAATCCTCGGTTGATAGAATTTTTCGTATTTCAGGACTATATAAAATAATCGAAAAGCATGACACCGTTGATGCAGCCATGAAAAGCCTTATTTAAGTCAGTAGTGTGAAGAAAAAACATCTTCACACAGAAGAATGGTAAAAGGGAAAGGGGATAAGGAATAATGAATGACACTAACGAAATGGTACTGGAGTTTGAAAGTAAATCTCAAAATGAAAGCTTTGCCAGAACGGTTGTTGCCGCTTTTGCTGCTCAGTTAGATCCTACAATTGAGGAACTTTCTGATATAAAAACTGCAGTCTCTGAGGCTGTTACAAATTCCATTATTCATGGATATGTAGACTGTGTTGGAATTATAAGGATGCATTGTAAAGTTTGTAATAATGAACTTACAGTGGAAATTCGGGATACTGGTGTTGGTATTGAGAATATTCAGAAAGCCATGGAGCCACTTTATACTACTAGGCCTGAATTAGAACGATCTGGTATGGGATTTTCATTTATGGAAGCATTCATGGACAAGCTAGAGGTGGAATCAACTCCTTCAATGGGTACCTTGGTTAGAATGAAAAAAAGGATTGGCAAGCCCAATGTACTTAAAGACCAAAGGGCGATATAAACCGATGTTTGTATCTGAGCTACTAGAAGGGAGTGAGGTTTAATGTGGATACACTGGAATTGATTAAACTATCTCAAGAAGGCAATAAAGAAGCTAGAGATCGTGTTGTTACTGAAAATGTAGGCCTGGTTTGGAGCATTGTAAGAAGATTTGCTAATCGTGGTTATGAAATGGAGGATTTATTCCAGATTGGGAGTATCGGTCTTATAAAGGCCGTTGATAAATTCGATTCCTCATATGAGGTAAAGTTTTCTACCTATGCTGTTCCGATGATTACTGGAGAAATAAAAAGATTTCTTAGGGATGATGGTATGATTAAAGTTAGTCGCTCCTTAAAAGAGACAGCTGCTAAAATCAGAAATGTTAGAGAAGCATTTTTATCAACCCATGGTAGGGAACCAACATTGGAAGAGGTAAAAGATGAATTAGATATAACTAATGAAGAATTTGTTATGGCTCTTGATACAGGAGTAGAAGTTGAATCTCTGTATAAGACCATATATCAAGGGGATGGTAATCCAATATTCTTAATTGATAAATTGGTTGAAACAAAAGATGAAAATAGTAATCTTATAGATAAAATAGCTCTCAATGAAGTTATTAGCTCTCTTGATGAGAAGGAGCAGGAAATAATACAGCTTAGATATTTTAAAGATAAGACTCAGACAGACATAGCTAAGGAAATGGGAATATCCCAGGTTCAAGTTTCTAGAATGGAAAAAAGAATTTTAAAGATTATGCGTGAAAAAATGAGGGCATGATATAAGATATAAAAGCCAATTAATTATAATGATGACCTTAATTTGTACAATTAGCTTATCTATAAGTAATATGAAACATAATTAATGTGCAACACGCTCTCGCTTGATTTAAGTACCTAGCAGCACATAAGAACAGATAGTACCTGTTCTTATGTGCTGACGACTTAAAACAGTTGCTCATTAAAGTATGTTTAAATTACTTGGGATTATGTTACATGTATAAATTAAGGTTGATTCTTTGATGTGAAAGCTTTTGTCTCTAGCATCATGATTACTTTATATTCCAGTATAGTAAAAAACTATTATCATATAATAATAATATTAAAGCATCAGTAATGATGCTTTTGTTATGTTCGAGGAAAGGATGGGATACTTTGGCAATAAATGAAAAAGCATGTAAGGTTAAAGGGCTAAATCGTAAGCATTACATTGCCATATCAGCCTTCATACTTATTGCTGCAATAGCAATTATATTTTTTATTGGATTTTATTCAGGTGATGAAATAGGGGAGTACGAGGGTACCTTAGTTTATAATTCGGTCTATACTTGTGAAAGGCCAGGTGAAGCAGATGGCTGATAAGAAGAAAGCGGATATAGGTAAAGTAGTAAGGGAAAAAGACCCTAAGAGAAGAAATGAAAACTATAATAAATATGTAAAGCAAGTTACTCCTAAGAATAGTCTGCCTAAAAACATGATAGCAGCATTTTTTGTTGGGGGAAGTATATGTACCTTAGGGCAGATTTTTATTAAATATTATATGTATATGGGAGCAGATGAAGAAATGGCGAAAGCCTATAATACCATAACATTAGTCTTTTTATCCGTGTTTTTTACTGGATTTGGAGTTTATCAGAAGCTGGCCAAGTTTGGCGGTGCAGGAACATTGGTACCTATTACTGGTTTTGCTAACTCTGTTGCTGCTCCAGCAGTAGAATATAAAAAGGAAGGACATGTATTTGGTATTGGAGTTAACATTTTTTCTATTGCAGGCCCTGTAATTCTGTACGGTATCTTTTCGTCATGGATTCTAGGGTTAATATATTATATATTCAGTTGATTATGAGGTTAAATTGAAAAATCAAGATTTTTCAATTGCAAATTTGTGCCTTCGGCCCAAAGTTTGCAGGCTGTGACGAAAGGAATGATTATTGATGTCTAATGTTGTAAATAAAGAAGTTTCAAAAATGAAAGGAAAGCAGAGTATACTGTTTAAAAATCCTCCATATATAATAGCTGCATCATCCGTTGCAGGAAAAAAAGAAGGAGAAGGTCCCTTTGGGCATCTAATAGATACAGTTCATGAGGATGTTCTGTTAGGCAAAGATACTTGGGAGGAGGCAGAAAGTGAGTTTATGAAGGAGGCTGTGGAAAAGGCTCTTTCTAAGGCAGAATTAAAAAGTGAAGATATTAGGTATTTATTAGCTGGGGACTTACTAGGTCAATTAATAGCAACCTCCTTTGGTATCGCTGAGCTAAAGATACCCTTTTTTGGACTTTTTGGGGCATGTTCAACTATAGGTGAGGCTATGTCATTAGGAGCTATTCTAATAGATGGAAACTTTGCTGATAAGGTTATAGCTGTAACTTCTAGTCATTTTGCTAGTGCAGAAAAACAATTTAGATTTCCTCTAGGTTATGGAAATCAGAGGCCTTATTCAGCATCCTGGACTGTAACTGGTAGTGGAGGGGTTGTATTATCAAATCAAAAGGGCAAGAAGATAGAAGGAGCGACCATACGTATAAGGGGCATTACAGTAGGTAAAATTGTAGACTATGGAATTAAGGATACTATGAATATGGGAGCAGCTATGGCTCCGGCTGCCTGTGATACGATTAAGGTTCATTTGTCAGATATGGGAATTGAACCTACTTACTACGATAAAATTATTACTGGTGATTTGGGCTATGTGGGAAGTGATATATTAATTGATTTACTTAAGGAAGAGAATATAGATATTAGTAAGAATCATATGGATTGTGGTAAAGAAATATTTGATCAGGAAAGCCAAGATACCCATGCAGGTGGAAGTGGTTGTGCATGTGCGGCAATAACATTCGCAAGCTATGTTATCAAGCAATTGCAGGATAGGAAATGGAAGAGAGTACTGCTATTACCAACGGGATCTTTGCACTCCAAGGTAAGCTATAATGAAGGGAATACAATGCCAGGTATAGCTCATGGAGTTGTAATTGAAGCTGAAGGTTGATGTGGAAAGGAGATAGCATGGAATATTTAAAAGCGTTTTTAGTTGGAGGGGCTATATGTGCCCTAGTTCAGATATTACTTGATAAAACCACCTTAATGCCAGGCAGAGTAATGGTTATATTAGTTTGCACGGGGGCTATTCTTGGGGCTTTAGGTATATATGAGCCCTTTGCAAAATGGGCAGGAGCAGGTGCAGGTGTTCCTCTTACTGGTTTTGGTAATGCCCTATTTAAAGGAGTTAAAGAGGCTATTGATAAAGAAGGTTTTATTGGGATTTTTAAGGGAGGATTTACTGCGTCAGCCGTAGGTGTATCAGCAGCCTTGGTATTTAGTTATATTGCCTCATGGATATTTAAGCCCAAAATGAAATCATAATAAAAAAGAGTTTGCCAAGGCAAACTCTCTATTTATGAATATATAATAAATTGTATCTTATTATTAAATTAACTAATTACTATATTGAAAATCATATATTCCTGGAAATGTGGAGTTGTTGTACAATGGTTCATCTTCATATAAAGGGTCATCCTCATATATGGAGTCATCATAGAAGATGGATGAACTGTCTGCATCGTGTACTGTGCAAGTTTTTGAAGGTAGTAAATATTTAGTATCATCTGTTTTATTAGTCTCTGTTTTATTAAGGTATACATCTTCTTCTTGAGCTCCCAGTGGGCAATATTCAGTAGCTAGAGCATGAGACTCTGTACAGATTGTAGCCTTTACGTGTATATCACATTTTTCCTTGGGTTCAGTACCCTTAGCAAAATATTCAGTATATACTGTGCTTCCACCAAGGTAATGGTCACATAGACCTTCTACAGCCAACTTTCCAGATTTAGAGCATACCTTAGCAGTAGTTATGGAATCTGGAATAGTAAAGGATTTTGTTTCTAAGTTAAGCTCTGTATGAACCTGTTCCATTATTTTTCGCCATAAATCTCTTTGGAATCTACGTTCAGTCTGTGGACGATTGTTATCAAAGCCAGCCCATATAGTTGCTGTATAATAAGGTGTATATCCACTAAACCATAAATCGTTGTAGTCTGAGGTAGAACCTGTCTTACCAGCAACCGGCATGTTAATGGAACTTAGCCTATATGCTGTACCAGTTCCTTTTTTAACTACATCTTCCATGGCACTGGTCAAAAGAAATGCAGAGGAGGATTTCATTACTTGTTCTGTTTTTGGTGTTACAGTTTTATCTAATAATATCTTCCCGTCATGGTCTAATACTTTAGTATAGAATAATGGTTCGGTATAAACCCCACTATTAGCTATTGCTGCATAGGCAGCTGTCAGCTCAAGATTACTAACACCATCAGTTAAACCACCAAGGGCCATAGGTAGTTTAATATCGGTAAAGACCCTGCCATCAGCTTCAACTCTGGATTCTACCATAGAGGTAAATCCAAGCTTTAGTAGGTATTCATATCCAATCTGAGGAGTAACCGCATCAAGGACCTTCACAGTAACAATATTCATGGAGTTATAGATAGCACGACGTAAGGTCGACAAACCTTCATAGGCCTTTTTAGAGGTCCAGTTGTTAACTTCATCATTAGTACCAGGATAATAATATGGACCAGAATCATCTACTGGGCCAGCAAGTGTGAACTTACCAGTGTCTATAGCTGGAAGATAGGTAGATAATATCTTGAATGTTGATCCTGGTTGTCGAACAGTATTAGTTGCTCTATTAAGGGTTCTATTACCTGTCTTTGGTCCACGGCCACCTATCAAAGCAACTACATGACCAGTATACTGATCCATCACAATAAAGGAAGACTGTGGCTGGATGGTCATAGTAATATTCTCACCTAAAATTGTGTCTCCCTCTTCAACCATAGCTTCTCTAAACTCTTCTATTTTGGCATTCATATCATCTTTGTCAATGAAAAGAAGAGAGAACTTTCTCGAACCATCGTTGGCATATAAACCGTCAGGATCCTTAAAATCTTTAAAATACTCAAGCAGATCATTGCCATGATAATGAATAGTAGTCTTTTCTTCATCGTTCTTCTGAATAGAAAGAGCATAGGTTAACTCATAATATGAGGTACCCATACTAGGGAAATTCTCTTCATCTTCATATTCACGATCAACAATATCTTGAATTGTTGAATTCTGAGTTGTATAAATCGATAATCCACCACTATAAATCATGTTTTGGGCTTGAGTTTGGGTATAGCCTAGCTCGTTTTGTAAATCCTCCATAACCTGCTCTATTAATTCATCAACAAAATAGCTGTAGTATGAGGAGGTGTCCTTATCTTCATTAATAGTCTGAATACGGGCATATACATCATCGGCTTTAGCTGCATCATACTCAGCCTGAGTACAATATTCAAACTCTAGCATCTTATCTAAAATCAGATTACGCCTTTCAGAATTTCTTTCTGGATTAGTAATTGGATTGTGCCATACAGGAAGCTGTGCAATGGCCGCTATAACTGCTGCTTCTGAAAGATTAATTTCTGAAATGTTTTTGTTGAAATATCTCTTAGCTGCTGTTTGAACTCCATAGGTTCCAGAACCTAAGTTTATAGTGTTCAAATAATATTCTAATATTTCTTCTTTTTCTAATTTGTTTTCTAATTGTATTGCAAGATATTGCTCTTGAACTTTTCGTTCTGCTCGTTCTGTAAAAGTCTTTTCTCTACCACCATCAAAAACCTGGTTTTTCAGAAGCTGTTGAGTAATAGTACTTGCACCCTGGTCGAACTCACCTTTTGTTAGGCCGTTGACAGCTGCTCTGAATATACCTTTCACATCAATTCCGTCATGCTCATAGAAACGTTCATCTTCGATTGCAATAAAGGCTTCTTGCACAACCTTTGGAATTTGATCAATGCCTACATATACTCTGTTGGAATGAGCACCTATCAGATGTTCAATCTCATTCCCATCTCGGTCATATACAGTAGTTGTAAATCCGGTAGGTATTACATCAATCTGCGAGATATCCGGTGCGTTATCAATAAGACCTTTTACTAGGCCAAGTCCTGCAAAGACGCCAACAACTGCTGCAAATACAACAAAAGCAATCAAAAATCGAAAGAGAGCAATTCTAGCTTTTGAAACAAGTCGTTTTGAAGTGGATTTTATATTATGTTGTTTATGTTCTATTCCCTTTTTACTATAGTTCATGTTTATAACCAAGCCTTTCTTTTGCACATAAAGATCTCATTTTCCGTGCGATACTATTATACCAAATACATTGATTTAAATAAAGACAAAAATGAAAACTTGCATAAATTACCCTTAATATGGTAAATGATGGTTGTGAATTGTAGAGAATTCAACTAAGATTTCTGCAAATAGCAATAAAATCAAAATTAAATCTCTAAACGACTAGCTTAAGTGGTGTTATTGTTCGAATGTGACGTACTTGTCGAAAAATAAGGAACTATATAGAATGGTGCGTTGAAATAACCTTTATTTTCGTGTCTATTCTGTGTATAATGATATTTGTCAGTTGTTTCCAGTTATTATTATTATTTATAGGGGGTAGTAGAAAGATGAAACAGTTACAAGTTTTATTTAGCAATGAGGTGGCTCTTGAGGATGACAGAAAAATGCGACTTGATTACTTTTTGACAAAGGATTATTTCAAATCCGATGTAGAAGAACCGTACTATGGCATACGTATTACTAAATATCTTGATGAACTTGAAGAATCTGAAGAAGTTTCTGGAATTTCATGTTCAAAAGAAACAGTACTATCCATGATTGAGAAATTTTCCATTAATGTAGTAACACCAATTCATCTAGTGGAAATAGTTGATGATTTGGTTACACAAGGTAGCTGATTACATATTCGGTTTGAGATTTATTAATACTGGGGGGTTTAAATAATAGTGCATATCTTTTTGTCCTTATTGACAATAATAGATATGCGCTATTATTATTTTAAGTGAATTTGCTTGACACTTTATGTTATATATGAAGTATTACTTAGTTTGGGTAGACTTCAATTTTATTATTTATAATAGAATAGTACATAGTATCGATTTTCTCTAATACAGCTTGTCCATTGGTTATTTCTGCAATTTTCTTTTCTAATTCATCTTTTAAACTAATTGGTATAATAATTGTCAGCTTGACTATGTCCGTATACTCAGAAGATAGGGTTGGGATATTTTCCCCGGCAATATAATACTGGATTTTACCAACAAAGTTATAGTCAGTTGATATCTCCATCTTATAGCCTAATGTCTTGGTTATTATATTAGCTTGATTTAGCCCCTCTATTGTTGCAGATTGATATGCTTTGACCAATCCCCCTGTTCCTAGCAGTGTACCACCAAAGTATCTAGTTACTACAACAACAAGATTAGTAAGCCCATGGTTTAATAAGACATCAAGCATAGGTCTACCTGCAGTTTTACTAGGCTCTCCATCATCTGAGCAGTGCATAATAGGATTCTCAGTACCTATAATGTATGCTGTACAGTTATGTCTGGCATCCCAGTATTTTTTCTTTATTTCATCTATGAATTCACCTGCTTCTTCTTCCGTTTCAACAGGTAATATGTTTGCAATAAATCTAGACTTTTTCATAACTATTTCCCCTGAACAGCCACGATAAATTGTCTTATATGATTCTACCATTAAGCATCATCCTTTCTAAGTTCAAATACGAATATTATATTAATATGACTTTATAAGATAAGTAATCACAGGAAACTAACAAAACATTTGTTCTAAATGGTTGATAAAAAAATTGACAAATGCTATTATAAAAGAGTAAAAAGTTATTGAATGATTGGTACGATTATTTAAAAGTGTATATAAAGATAGGTATATCTATATTATCCATGACTTTTTAGATTTTGCAAGTATATGAGAAGGGGTTCTTTATCAATAGGTTACTATTCAGCCTTTATGTATATTATAGGATAAGGAAGAAATGTTCCATGGGAATGAAATTCGTATTTGATGGTGACGTTTCCACTTAGATGCTTACTGTAACGGTCCTAAGGTTCTAAAACACAGAACTAAGGACCGACATTAGATATTAATTAGGAGGTGTTGAATTGGATTTATTTGATTATATGAGAGAGAATACATTGGAGAAGGAGGCACCTCTGGCATCTAGAATGCGCCCTACAACTCTTGATGAGGTGGTTGGGCAAAGCCATATTATTGGAAAAGATAAGCTTCTTTACCGTGCCATTAAGGCGGACAAAATTAGTTCTATAATATTCTACGGACCACCAGGTACGGGTAAAACTACTTTGGCAAAGGTTATAGCTAATACAACCAGCTCACTATTCACCCAGATTAATGCCACGTCCTCAGGTAAGAAGGATATGGAGGCAGTGATTAATGAAGCAAAGGTTAACCTAGGTGCTTATGGTAAGAAAACTATATTGTTTATTGATGAGATTCATAGGTTTAACAAGAGTCAGCAGGACTATCTATTACCCTTTGTTGAGGATGGTACGGTTATATTAATTGGTGCTACTACGGAAAATCCATATTTTGAAGTGAATTCAGCTCTTATTTCTAGATCAATTATATTTGAACTAGAGCCCTTAAAGGCTGAAGATATAAAGATACTTTTAACAAGAGCCATAACTGACAAGGATAAAGGACTAGGTGTATATAAGGCAGTAATTGATGAAGATGCATTAGAATTTCTTGCGGATGTTGCCAATGGAGACGCAAGGAGCGCATTAAATGCTATTGAATTAGGAGTGTTAACTACCTCCCGATCCCAGGATGGTTTAATCCATATAACACTTGATGTGGCTTCAGAATGTATTCAGAAAAGAGTTATCAATTATGATAAAAATGGAGACAATCATTATGATACTATTTCTGCCTTTATCAAAAGCATGAGAGGTTCTGACCCAGATGCAGCAGTCTATTATTTAGCCAGAATGTTGTATGCAGGGGAGGAAGTGGCATTTATCGCTAGAAGAATAATGATATGTGCAGCAGAGGATGTGTCTAATGCCGATCCTAATGCTCTTGTTGTAGCAACTAGTGCTGCATTAGCTGTAGAGAGACTTGGAATGCCAGAGGCAAGAATTGTACTTGCACAAGCTGCAACCTATGTGGCCTGTGCCCCTAAGAGTAATTCTGCCTACGTTGCAATTGACGATGCCCTTAATGTGGTTGCCAATGAAAAAACGGCAACGATTCCTTCATATCTGCAGGATACTCATTATAAGGGGGCAGCAAAGCTTGGACATGGAATTGGATATAAGTATGCTCATAATTATAAAAATCATTATGTGAAGCAGCAGTATCTTCCAGATGAGCTTAAGGATAGAGTGTTCTATAATCCTTCAGATAATGGATATGAAAAGGATATTAAGGAGTATTTAGAATTGTGTCAGGGGGACGGAGTTATTGACACAAAATAGATTACTGTCCCCTTGTCACCCTTACTGTATCCATCAATATTACTTCTCACTATCATCCATAGGGGGATCATTTCTATGAACCCACTTATAGCTAGCATAAAACATATAGATTAAGATAGGAATAACAAGGGTAGAGAATATACTTGCCAAAAATAAACCAGGTGCCTTCTCTGTTGCAAAAATTGCAGCTAGTAATGATAATAGATACATTGATAGGATTAAAATAATTCCTATAATTGCGGATATACGTTTAACCTTTTTCATTATCGGCTTCCTTTCTGTAGGTTGATGTGTTAATTATATCTACTACTATATAAAAATGCAATTAAAATCATATGGGGCAAGACTAAGACATTAGAGAATGCCCTGGAATGGAGAAAATATGAAGAAACATATACTTGTAACTGGTGCTTCCAGAGGATTGGGTTTATTTCTAAGTCAAAAGTACTTGGAAGATGGAAATATTGTTTATGCTGGAGTGAGGGATATCAAATCCCCTAATATAGAAGCTCTAAAAAAGACTTATCCAGAAGCCTTGATACCTGTGCTTTTAGATGTTGCAGACACTAATTCGGTCAATGAAGCGGGAAAAACCATAGAGAGCTATACTGATAAATTGGATGTTGTAATAAATAATGCAGGGATTCATAGTCCTAGCTCCTTCGAGGTAATTGAGCGAGCAGATATAGATGAATGTGTAACAACATTCAACATCAACAGTGCAGGCCCCTTAAGAGTTGTAAAAGCCTGCCTACACTTGCTTCGCAATAGTAAGAAAGGAAAGATTATCAATATATCATCTGAAAGTGGCAGTATAGGTACTTGTGGGAGAATTAAGGAATATGATTATAATATGTCTAAGGCAGCTCTTAATATGGCAACTAAAATTCTTTCTAATTATCTAAAAGATGATAATATAATTGCACTAACTGTACATCCAGGATGGATGAGAACAGATATGGGAGGATCCCATGCTGCTCTTGATCCTTATGAAACAGCCTGCAAATTAGTCACATTGTTTGAAAGTATTAATTCTACAGATAACCCAGTTTTCATCGATAATGATGGTAATGAATATCCCTGGTAGTTAATAACATTTGGAATTTTTGAAACCATGGTGTGATATTATCCAACAGAGACACGTTCTCACTCGATTGTCGCTCATAGCGGTACATAAGGTTGTGACAGATAAATATATCTGCCACAACCTAAATACCGATGGCGACAAACGGTCTCTTATGGATTAATAATCACACCATGTTAATATTAGGTTATGTATGTGATAAACATTAATGTTTTTGGTGGTGCTCCTCGTTTTGTAGGGGTGCCTTTTTTATATAATAGGAAAGTTCGTCCTATTATATAAAAAACGCTCCGCTGTGGATGTGCACTCGCACGTAATGTTTAATGTCGGCTATGCCGACCGTGCTCGGCACGAGAGTTTCGCAAGCGAAACTCTCTCTTAGTGCGGTTTTATGGTTTGTAACAAAAGGGTTAACATACCTGGATTTAACATTAGTCTGATAACGGATTTAACATTGATATTATATGATGTAATTGTATACATATAATGCTTTATTTTGAAGGGAGAGAGAATGGTGAAGAATATGGAGAAGATATATAAAAGAAGAAATATATTAGATCTATTTGATGAACCAGAGGACTTTATGGAGGATTTCGACGAGGATTTTGATGATATTGAATATGAAGAATTGGAACAATATGGAGTGTATGATTATTGAGGAATTTTGATTTTAATAAATCTTAAACATGAGGGGTACGGATGAGAAGTATAAAAACAAAGTTAGTTGTTTCATTTTCTATATTGGTATTTGGAGTGGCATTTATAATCGGATTGATTGCTGGGGTTACAGCATATAACTCCTTAAAGAAAGAGGCTCAATATTCTTTACAGCTCTTATCTGAACAGGGTGCCAAATTAGTTGAGAATAGAATGGATAAACAAGTTACTGAGCTTGAGATGGTTGCATTAAATAAAGAAGTAATAAATATGGGGTGGGAAGTTAATTTAGATGTTCTTAAAGGTGAGATGGAAAAAACAGAGTATATGGATATCGGTTATGTAATGCCCAATGGATATACCCATTTTACAGATGGAACAGTGAGATTAATGAGTGATAGATCATATGTAGTTAATGCATTGGCTGGTAAAACTACAATATCTGATGTGATTATCAGTAGAGTAACGAGAGAACCAGAGATTGAGGTAGCAGTACCAATCTCTAATGGAAGTGAGGTTGTGGCAGCTTTAATAGGAAGGCTTGATGCTAATGCATTAAGTGAGATTACTAAGGATATTGGCCATGGGGACCAAGGGTATTCATTTATGATTAATGGGAATGGAACCATGATTGCTCATCCTGATATGGAAAAGGTATTAGGAAGATATAATCCAATAGAAGGTGCTGAAAAGGATCCAACACTTTCAACCGTTGCAGATGCATTTCAGAGAATTCTTGATAATAAAAATGGGGTAGAAAGCTTTTCTATGGAGGGTGATAATCTATACGCTGGTTATTCACCTATCGAAGGAACCATATGGAGCTTTGTTATTACAGCTGCTGAGGATGAAATAATGGCCTCTGTTACATCCATGGTAAGGATGCTGATAATAATAATTCTGATTGTATTTGTATGTAGTCTTGGCTTGGTATTATTACTTGATAGTAGATTGACAAAGCCTTTAATCGAACTGACAAAGCAATCAAAGAAGCTTGGAGCTTTGGATATTCGGGAAAATATATCTATTACATATTTAGAGCAAAAGGATGAAATCGGAACCTTATCTGGAGCATTCCAAAATCTCACTGAAAATCTTAGAAATATAATTAAAGAATTAAATGAATCAGCTAATCATGTATCAGATACAGCCAATGAGCTAACAGCTCATGCTCAGCAATCAAGCTCTACATCTGAAACTATTAATATAGCAATTTCAGAAATAGCAGGTGGTGCTCTAGAGCAAGCAGATAATACTGAAGCTGGACTATCCCAGGTATTATTGCTTGAAAAAAAGATAGATAATAATAATCAGTGTATGGATAGATTAAATAAGACAACTAATCAAGTTACAAATGCGGTTAAAGCAGGTCTTAATGAAGTGGATAGATTACTGTTGATTACTGAAGATAACAGATCTGCAGTAGATAATATATGTGATATCATCAAGCAGGTAGGGGAAAGCTCACAGCAGATTGGTGATGCTACTAAAGCAATTTCAGATATATCCGCCCAGACTAATCTTCTAGCCTTAAATGCTTCAATAGAAGCTGCTAGGGCAGGTGAAGCTGGTAAAGGATTTACAGTTGTAGCAGATGAGGTTAGAAAGCTTGCTGATCAATCAGCCTCCTCCACAAAGCATATCGATAATATAATTAATAATTTACAGGATGTTATAGATAAAGCAGTAAAAAGCATGAATCGAATATCTGTTGCCTCCAAAGATCAACAGGAATGTGTGTTAGATACTATTGGGAAATATCATAGTATTGCTGATAACATGAAGAGGTCTGAGGAAGCCCTTAGGGAGCTTAACAGGTCTGAGCAGGAGATGGTTGAGGTTAACAAAGAAATAAAAGCGATGCTGCAATCTCTATCTGCAATCGCAGAGCAGAATGCATCAAGTACCCATGAGGTGGCAGCTACTATGGAGGAACAGACAGCTTCTGTTCAAGTATTGGCTGAAGTTAGTGAACGAATGACAGAGCTATCAGCTTCTTTAAGGAAAACAGTTGAGGCTTTTAAACTATAATGAAGTGTGAAGATGAAGCCATATATAAAGCTACAAGCGTCGTACAAATTGCACGGCGCTTTCTTTATATTTCGGAGATACAAGTTAATGGTAATGTTTGCTAATATATGTCTAAAGAGCTATAATTAAGTCAATTAATATAAGGACAAGATGATAATTTTTACTGCTATAGCTACTAATTGTAATAAGAGGAGTGATCTTACAGGAGGAATAAAGAGTATGCTTGCATTATATTTAACTATGATAGATACACCTGAAGATAAGAATAAATTTGAACAGCTATACATGAAATATCGAAGGCTAATGTTCTATATT
>JGI24709J26583_10001466_pt1 | contig 19972 bp, 13 predicted proteins | sample BioPla2DNA1_FD_26583 | JGI IMG/M metagenome (IMG submission 26583) | reverse complement strand
GATTTCGAGCATATCGTGATGGATGGGGGGAGCACGGACGGCAGCTTGGAAGTCATCAAGGCCCGGGCAGATGGTTTGGCTTTCTGGGTGTCGGAGCCGGATGCCGGCATCTATGCGGCAATGAACAAGGGGTTGCGGCAGGCGAAGGGCGAGTATGTATATTTTCTAAACAGCGGTGATTGGTTGGCTGCGCCGGATGTGCTGGAGCGCATTTTTGCGCAGGATGCAGAGCCTGCAGACATGATCTATGGCGACTCCCTTCGGCCCGACGGAAGCGGAGGATGGAAAATACTGCCCCAGCCCGATCAGTGGACGCTCGCCCGTTTTTGGGGAATGGGTATATGCCACCAGACCATATTCTACAGGAAAACGCTGTTTGACAAACTGGGCGGCTACGACGAGCAATTCCGGATTGTTGCCGACTGGGACTTCAATTTACGGGCCTTGTGGGCAGGCTGTTCGTCCCGACACGTTCCATATGCCGTCGTTTGCTATCCCGAAGGCGGCATTAGCGCGACTAGAATTGCCGACATGGAAGCTGAAAAGAAAATCATGAGGCGAAAGCGGCTCCCGGAGGCTGTCTATCGGGATTACGAGCGGCTGATGTTTTTGGAGGCCGAATGCCGGAAATTGAAATCGCTCAAGGGTTGGGCGGCAAGTTTCCCGGGCATCCTGTTGAATGCTCTGGCCATCTTGAAAAAGAAGGTGGGCCGGTGAACATTCTCTTTGCCTACAATCGGGGGTTGGATTGGTATTCGGATGCGCATGCGGCCGGAGTGGAGGCCGCGAATCTCCCGATTGAGGTCAGTCTTGAAAAGTTCTGGTCGGCATCTCCGTTTGATTATGACGTTGTTCATATTCAGTGGCCGGAAACCTTGTTCAANTGGCGGACGCCNTCNGCCGANGAACTGGAATTGCTGCGCCNNCGGCTGAAGGACATCCGGTCGCGCGCCAAGATCATCTACACGCGGCACAACGAGGTGTCGCATAACGCCGATNCCGGAGCCCAACGGATTTTGCGAGAGCTATATGCCCTAATCGAATCNGAATGCGATGTGATGGTGCATTTGGGCGAACCCAGCAAAACCGCCTGCGAAACGCGTCCCGATTTGCGGGAAAAGCAGCATGTGATGATTCCCATTCCCGTTTACGACGAAATCTATGCGCCGTATCTGGAGATGGATCGCGCGGAAGTCCGGCGACGGCTGGGAATCCCCTTGCATCAGAAAGTGGCGCTTGCCTTTGGTCATTTCCGGAATGAGGCAGAGCGCCAACTGACAGTTCATGCCTTTGGCGCTTTGAATGAGCGGGACGCCCTCCTCGTTGCGCCTGGATGGAACCAGCCGATTCCGAAATGGCGGCCGCTGGCCCTCCTGCATTCCGCATGCCAAACCCTGCGGGCGCGAAGACGCGGAATGCGGCTGGGAACGAAGCGCCTCCTGCCCCATCCGGCGGTTGCGCGGTATTTCATCGCGGCGGATGTCGTATTTCTTCAGCGGCTGGACGGCCTCAATTCCGCCAATGTGCCCATGGCATTTCTGTTCAGCAAAGTCGTGGCTGGTCCGGACTGCGGCAACATTGGATATTGGCTGCGCAAAACAGGGAATCCGATATTCGCTCCATCGCAACCGTCTTCAGCAGGCACGGCATTGAAGCAAGCGCTGGATTTGGCAGCGTCGGGCCTTGGAAAGGCCAATTACGAGTTTGCCATGTCGAACTGGTCCATGCGGCAAATCGGTGAAGCCTATGCCGCGCTCTATCGAAAGACGGGAAGTCATGTGGTTTAAGGTAATGAGTATTCTCGTGGCTATGTCTGCACCATCTGCAAGGGGCACGTCCAAATGACCTCTCCCCGTGTTTCCGTCATCATGCCGGTGTTCAACAACCGGGCGCATGTGGGCGCCGCCATCCGGAGCGTGTTGGCCCAGAGCTTTCGTGATTTTGAATTCATCGTGGTGGATGATGCGTCCAGCGATGGCAGCCCGGATGTGGTTGCTCAATTCGCCGATGAACGGATTCGCCTGTTCCGCCGTTCGAAGAACGAGGGCGTGGCCGCCGCCCGCAACCATGGCTTGGACGTTGCGCGCGGGGAATTCGTCGCGCCCTTGGATGCCGACGATCTGTTCGCGCCGAACCGGTTGCGCGAACAGGTGCATGTGATGGAACGCCGTCCCCGATTGGGTTTGTGCGGCAGTTGGGTTCGCGTGTTCGGCGGCGGGTTCCCGTTTTTGATGACGGTGCCGTCGGGTGCCGGGGTGGTTCGCGCCTCCATACTTCTCACCAATCCTTTTGTCCATTCCTCTGTTCTTTTGCGCCGCTCAGTTCTGTTGGAACACGGGCTTCGGTATCCCGCCGGGCAACCAGCCGCCATTGATTACGATTTATGGCTCCAATGTGCGCGGGTCACCGAAATAGACAACATCCCCCGGCCATTGGCTTATTATCGGCGCAATCCCGCGGGCATTACCAGCCGACATGGAAATTACGCCAACCAGCGTCTGCTTGCTGGCGTGGGCCGGGAATTGGCGCGATTGTTGCCTGATGTGGACGATGCCGCCCTCCGTTTTCATGCCGAAGTGGGACATGGAAGCGGCATGCGCTCCAGAGATGAATTGAAGCGCGCGAGGGACTGGATGGGTGAACTCTTGGAGCGAAATCGCCAGTTGGGAATTTATCCGACAGATGCGTTGGAATCGGCCGTAGCCCATGCCTGGTTTCGGGTGTGCCGCAATTCTTCGCATCTTGGGCAAGCAGCCGTGCGGGCTTGGTTCGCTGCGCCTTGGCGCAAAGCATACCGGCCCATCGCCTCTGAATGGGCGGGATTCGCAGCTTCTCTGGCGCTGGCGAAGTTCATCCCGGCGCGGCGGATTCCCCAGGCACGGCTAGGGCTGGAGGCGGAGAATAGCCCATGAGTGCGCCGCGTTTGTCATTCATCGTTCCCGTACACAACACCGCGCCATGGTTGGAGCGTTGTCTGGGTAGCCTGTTGCAAAATGATTTCGCGGATTTGGAAGTTGTGGCAATTGATGACGGCTCAACGGATGGAAGTCTGGATATCCTTCTCCGGTGGGCAGCGAAAGATAGCCGCTTGAAAATACAACGGCATGCCTCTCAGAAGGGACTGGGACGCACGAGGAATACCGGCCTGCAGGCGGCTGCTGGTGAAACAATCGGATTCGTGGATTCGGACGATTGGATTGACATCCGCGTTTACCGCAATTTGCACGAGCGAATGACGGATACCGGCGCGGACATGGGGGCATGCTCCGTGAGATTGGAAGACCCGAACGGAAAAAGAACGGGGGCGTGGCGGATGCCGGACCAGCTTATTCCTCTGGATTCGGCCGGAAATGTTCAGGCGGCATACCGCATCCTGCACGATTCCTGTGCCAATAAATTGTTTCGCAGGGAGTTGCTGGCCGATTTGGAATTTCCCCGTATTTATTATGAAGATGGCCCCTTTGTGATTGAGGCGTTTTGCCGGGCGAAGAGCATCGTGTTTGTCCCGGATGAAGGCTATCATTACATCACGCGGCCGCGCTCCATCATGCAATCGGCGCCCGATTCCGCCAGAATCCAATCTGCGGTTGAATCCATGGCGCTGGCATGGGAATCCTTGTCCCGCCGGGGAATCGCGGACCGGGTGCGCGGGCGCTATGACATCCGTGTCCGGTGGTTGCTGCGACTGGCGGTCGTGGGTCTTGTGGGCCTCGAACGCGAAACCCGGGATAAACTTTGGAAAGAAGTGCAAACGCTGGTGCCGCCGGTTTGGGATGACATCATGCCGTTCCGCGCATGGGAGCGGAAACTGTATCTTGCCCTTTTGCGCCGGCCCTCCCCCGCCCCATTGGCGCGAGCGCTCAAGATAACGGTGGACACCGCCGCAACATTCGCCCAATGGGTGAATCACGTCCGTTATTCATCCGTAAAAGAATCGTGATCTTCTTCGCCGCCGGTTTGGGCGACTGGCAGCATCTTTCCTATTTTCCACAGCGTGGAGAAATTGCTTTTTGCTTTTAGGTGAGGCGGGGCTGGGCGGGAATCATGGTGATGTGTTTCCAGCCGCCGCGACAGAAGCGCCAGCCGAAAATGCCGGCGAGGAGCAGGACAAATACCGTCATGTAAAGCCAGGCGGCAAGGAGGCCGGCTTCCAGCCATAGGATGAGGATAAGTTCGCCGGGCATCCAGATGAGCCATGTGGCGATGGTGGCGGCAATCAGGACGAAGCGGGTGTCGCCCGCGCCTTTGAGCGCGCCGGCCAAAACCAGACTGACGGCATCCAGAAATCCCCAGCCGGCAAGCATCAGCATGAGCCAGCGGCCGGTTTCGATGACGTCTTCGAGGGGCACTTTGTCGGGGCCGTCGCCGGTGAAGAGGGCGAAGTAGGCTTCCGGGAACAGGAGGAACGAGAGGGCCATCACGCCCATGTATACCCACGCGATTTTCAGGGCGGAGAGGCCGGCGCGGGTGGCGGTGGCGGTGTCGCCCGCGCCTTTATACTGGCCGACGACAATCGTCGCGGCTGCGCCCATGCCCAGCAGGGGCATGAAGGCGAGATTGTTGATGCTGAAGGCGATATTGCTGGCGGCCATGTCGGCAGGCGCCAGTCGTCCCAGCAGCACCACAAAGAAGGCGAATGCGCCGACATCTTGCAGAGTTTGCAGGGCGGCGGGCACGCCGAAGCGCAGGAGCGGTTTCATCAGCGACCATTCGATGCGCCAATTTTTCAGGGTGCCGAATTCGTCGCGAAAGCGGGCGCGGAAGTAATGGAACAGCAGGATGGCCCAGGTCAGCGCGGACGCGGCCACGGTGGCGATGGCGGCGCCGGCGATTCCCATGGCCGGAAAGCCCCAATGGCCGAAAATCAACGCGTAGTTCAGCACGACGTTGGCTAGGTTGCCAACGATGTTGGCGCGCATGGGCGTGCCGGTGTCGCCGCGGCCGGAGAAGAATCCGGCAAGGGCATTTTGTATGCCCAGCATGCCGCCGCCGAGCATGAGGATGCCCATGTAGGTTTTTTCGGCGGCGAGCACGTCGGCGGGGTGTCCCGCGATGCTGAGAAGCCAGAATCCCAGCGGGATGACGGCGATGCACAGCGGCCAGGTGAGTATTCCCAGCCAGATGCCTTGCGCCGTGACGCGGCTGCATTCTTCGCGCCGCCCCGCGCCATGATATTGCGCGACGAACGTGCCGGAGAAGCCCGCCAGTCCCTGAAAAAATGAGGTGAGCGTGAAGGACAGCGTCCCCGCGGGCAGGGCGGCTCGCAGCGCAACGGAGCTGTGATGGGCCAGAAAAATGCGGTCCACAAACTGCATCAAGGTGAACGACATCATCGAAATGATGATGGGGGTGGCCACGCGCCAGACTTCGCGGACGCCGCCCGGACGGGGCGGTGTTCGGAGCCAATGGAGGGCGCGGGCGGCCATGCGCGGGGCCTATGGGCCGTCCGGACGGCGTTGGCCGTGGCTGGAGCGGTAACGCAGGATGAGGGGCACGCCGGCGAGGTCAAAGGCGTCGCGCAGGCGCGTGGTCAGATACGCCTGATAGGTGGGGTTGTTCANGCGCGGTTCATTGACAAACAACGTGATGCGCGGCGGGTTCTGGCCGGTTTGTGTGGCGTAATAAAACTTGAGCTGGCGACGCCCGGAGAACGGCGGCTGCGTCTTTTGGAAGGCGTCGTGCAAGACGCGATTGAGCACGCCGGTGGGGATGACCGTCATCAGGCGGGCGGCCACGGCGTCAATGATTTCAAAACTGCGGCGAATGTGATGCCCGCTGAGCGCGGAGACAAACACAACGGGAATGTCGCTCAAAAAGAACAGTTCCTTGCGCAAGCTGGCTTCGTAATCGGCCTCTTTCACGCCGGTGCCACGGGCCAGGTCCCACTTGTTAATCAGCAGCACGCAGGCTTTTTGCCGCTCACGCGCCAGAGCGAGAATCTTTTTTTCCTGCTTGCCGGGGCCGGCGGCGGCATCCATGAGAACCACAACGATGTCGGCTTCGGCGATGGTTTGTTCGGCGCGGAAAAAGCTGAATTTTTCGACGGAATCGCGCACGCGGAATTGCTTGCGCATGCCGGCGGTGTCCACGAGCGTGTAGTGGCGCACGGCGCCGTCGGCGGCNTTCAGGGAAAAAGGAACGGAGATGCGGTCGCGGGTGGTGCCGGGCACATCGGTGACAATCACCCGGTCACTGCCGGTGAGCCGGTTGATGTAGGAGGACTTGCCAACGTTGGGACGTCCGACTACGGCCACTTTCAAGCGCGGGAGGTCGGTGTCATCCGCCGGCGGCGGCAAATGCGGCAGGACGGCTTCCAGCAGCCCTTCGATGCCGCGATTGTGGATGGCGGCGATGGGCCGCACCGGGTAGCCCAGACGCGCGAAGTCGCCGGTTTTGTCGTCCCAATCGGGCGTATCGGCCTTGTTGGCGGCCACCACAACGGGGCGGCCGGACTTGCGCAAGAGCCGGGCCACTTCCACATCCATGGGCTGGCAGCCGACGGTGATGTCCACCACTTGAATGACCACGGCGGCGTCCGCGATGGCCGCGTGGACCTGTTCCGTGGTGGCCCGGACGATTTCGTCGCTGGATTGGGCGCGGTCCATCAGGGCCAGCCCGCCGGTATCCACCACCTCGAAGCGCTGGCCCAGCCATTCCACCGACGCCATGAGGCGGTCGCGGGTGACGCCTTCCTCGGAGTGCACGATGGCCAGGCGGCGGCGCACCAGCCGGTTGAACAGCGCGGACTTGCCCACATTGGGGCGGCCCACGATGGCCACGATTCGTTCAGATGGTTGGGCTGACTTCTTCATCATCAAGTTCCGCAAACATAGCACGAATGGTTCGCGCCGTCTGCACAACCCGCCGCCGCGCGCGCGGCGGCGGGGCGCGTTTTCCCTTTTCGCGTCCTCCGGTTTAGTACTGGAAGAAGCTCTGCCCGATGAACTCGCGAATGACGCTGGTGGGCGGCACGCGATCCGCCGGAATCACGTGGAAGTTGGAGATAAACTGCTGGATGCGAACGGCTTCGGCATATTCCGGCATGGACGGCTTGATTTCCGCCAGCAACGGCTCGATATACGGGCGCAGCACGCACAGTTCATAATCCAACGCGGAGTTGAAGGCGACATCGGCTTCCTTCTGGAAGGGGAAAATCCAGGTTTTTTCGCCGCGCCGCACCTTGGGCCACATTTGCAGCGTTTGCAGCGCGCTATGACTGCGGAAGTTGTTGTCGCGCACAATTCGCCGAATCAGGCGGTTGTCCGTCGTGGAGATTCGGTTGTTGCGGTCCAGATTCAACTGCGTCAGCGCGCTGATATAGATTTTGAATTTGTGCTTGGCGGGGATGCTGGCGGTCAGCCGCGGGTTCAAGCCGTGGATGCCTTCCAGCACAATCACGTCATCGGGTCCGATGTGCATGAATTCGCCGCGATATTCCCGCATGCCGGTGTGGAAGTTGTAATAGGGCAGCTCCACGCGCTGGCCTTCATCGAGCGCGGTCAACTGCTCGTCAATCAAATCCAGATTGAGCGCTTCGAGGTGTTCATAATCCACCTCGCCGTTTTCATCCAGCGGGGTCAGACCGCGTTCCACGAAGTAATTATCCAGCGAAATCGGCTTGGCGTTCAGGCCGCTCGCCTTCAGTTGCAGCGAAAGACGCTTGGAGAACGTGGTCTTGCCGGACGACGACGGCCCGGCGATGAGAATCCACTTCACCTCGCCCTTGCGTTGCGCAATCTGCTCGGCCAGCAGAGCAATCCGCTTTTCCTGATAGGCTTCGTTGACGTCAATGAAATCGTGGATTTTCTTTTTGGCGATTCGCTCGTTCAAGTCACCCACGGTGCGCACGCGCACGATTCGGCCCCAATCCTTGTGGCCCTTGAAGACATCATAGATGTAGTGCGCCGGCTCAAACTTGGGGAAAGTCGAGGGGTCCGCGCGGTCCGGCCCCATCATGATGAAACCTTCCTGATAAGGAATCAACTGGTAGTTTTCCAGCGCGGCGGCATTGTTGGCCAGCGGCTGGTGGGCCAAATCCATGTAGTCCCCGCATCGGTACACCGTCACCTTGGAGCTGTTCTTGAAGCGCAACAGGTTCAGCTTGTCCTTGGCCCCGGCCTTTTCAAAATGCGCGATGGCCTCGTCATAGGTGACCTTGATGCGGTCAATGGGTGCCTTTTCGTCCAACAGCTTGCGCAACTCGCGGTCCAGCTTGGCCAACTGCTCCGGCGTGATGCCCTGCGCGTCGCCGACGCGGAAGCTGCAATAGAGGCCCTTGGACAGCGAGTGCTCCACGGCAAAATCGCTGCCGGGATACTGCTCGTGCGCCACCTTCGCCAGCAAAAAGGCGATGGTATGGCGATAAATGCGCTGGCCGTAGGAATCCCGGTAGCCCAGCACCCGCACCTTGCTGTCCGTTTCGATGCGGTATTCCACCGAAACAAACTCGTTGTTCACCAGCGCCCCCAGCACCGGAAACTCAATCCCCTCCAATGTGGCCGGATACTGCGCCATAATCTGGCTCAACGAAATCCCGGCTTGCACGTCCTGTTCGGGCCCGTGCTCGAACTTTACCTTAACCATCCGATGGGTCATGCTTTTCTCCTTACTTCTACAATTTCGGTATTTTATCCGTGCGATTGCGCCAAAGGCAAGTTATATTGCCCCGCTCATGATGGCCCCCCTCCAACCGGAACAAATGGATTATCTGCGCGACGAATCCCGGCACACCGGCCGCGCCGCGCAAATCGCCTTTCCCCGCACGGAAGCCGACGTGAGCGCCATTCTCGCCGAAGCGCGCCGCGCCCGCCTGCCCGTCACCCTTCAAGGCGCGCGCACCGGCTTGGCGGGCGGCGCGGTCCCCGACGGCGGCCTCATCCTCAACCTCAGCCAGATGAATCAGATACTGGACGCCGGCGAAACGTTCCGCGTCCAACCCGGCGTGACCCTGCAAACCATCCGCCAGGCGCTGCCGTCAGGCCGCGCCTTCACGCCCGACCCCACGGAAACAACCGCCTCCATCGGCGGCATGGTCGCCTGCAACGCATCCGGCGCGAATTCCTTCCTCTACGGCCCCACCCGCAACCACGTCGCCGCCCTCCGCGTAATGCTCGCCAACGGCGAATGCCTGGAGCTGCGCCGCGGGCGCGACCAAGCCCGCAGCACAAATTTCACGCTCGGCTCTGTCGCCGGCACCCTGCCCTCCCTCCCCCGCCCCGCCGTCAAAAACGCCGCCGGTTACTTCGTCGAGCCCGACATGGATTTGCTGGACCTCTTCATCGGCGCGGAAGGCACCCTCGGAATCATCACCGAAGTCACGCTGCGCCTGCTCCCCGCGCCCGCCGCCATTTGGGGGCTGATGGCCTTCCTGCCCGGCACCGCCGCAGCCGTGCAATACGTCAACACCCTCCGCGACGAAGCCCGCGCCGCCGCCGCCGCCACCTCTGCCGCCGCCCCCCCCGCGCAACTCGCCGCGCTGGAATACTTCGACGCCAACTGCCTCGCCTTCTTGCACCAGCACCGCGACGCCCTCGCCACGCGCGGCATTCCCGTCCCCGCCCTGCCCGAAGGCGCCGCCTGCATCTACGCCGAATGGCACGGCCCCTCCGCCGCCGCCAACGAAGCCGCCGCCCTCGCCGCTGCCGAACACCTCCCCACCCTCAACGCCGACCCCGACGCCTGCATCCTCGCCGACAATCCCCACGACATGGAAAAGCTCAAAACCTTCCGCCATGCCGTCCCCGAACTCGTCAACGCCACCATAGACGAACGCCGCCGCCGGCACCCCGACCTCGCCAAACTCGGCACCGACATGTCCGTCCCCGACGCCCGCCTCGGCCACATCCTCGCCCGCTACGAAAACGACCTCGCCGCCGCCGGCCTCGAAAACCTGATATTCGGCCACATCGGCGCAAACCACCTGCACGTCAACATCCTGCCGCGCACCCCCGCCGACTACGCCGCCGGCCGCGACCTCTACACCCGCTGGGCCGCGCAAGTCATCGCCTGGGGCGGCAGCATTTCCGCCGAACACGGCATCGGCAAAATCAAGCGCGACCTCTTCCGGCAAATGGCCGGCGACGCCGCCCTCGCCCGCATGCGCGCGCTGAAAAAAATCCTCGACCCCGACACCCTCCTCAACCCCGGCAACATCCTTGAACCATCGGAGACCCCCGCCCCGCCATGACCACCAACCAATCCAGACTCGAACGCTGGGAAGCCCGCCTGAAAAAAGTATTCGATGAAATTGACGTCGAACTCGAAGACCTCTACGGCCACCGCGCCCGCCGCCACCCCAACCGTCCCGCCCACGGCCACACCTCCAACCGCGAAGACGACGGCCTCTTCGACATNGGCGCCGCCTTCACCGTCGGCATCGGCTCGCAATACGGCCCCGGCTACGTCGTCCAGGCCCGCATCGCCACCCTCGACCCCGTNCCNCCNNNCATCCGCGAAAAATTCGAAGCCGAAGTCATCCGCCGCCTGCGCGAAAAACTCCCCGCCGCCTTCCCCGACACCATCCTGCACGTAGACCGCGACGGCCCCGTCTATAAAATCCACGGCGACCTCTCCCTCGGCCAGCTCTAACCCCGCTTTTCCACGCCATGGAAAAATAATTTTCCACACCGTGGAAAAATTCAGCCCGCCGCCCCCCTTTTCGCCAAAAGTTTTCCACACCATGGAAAGTTTTTTTCCACACCGTGGAAAACCCGCCACGGAAACTTTAGATTTCCGGAAACCCAATCCCCTTCAGATACTCATAAGTCGGATTGTAGATTTCAGGCAAACGAGTCGGGTCTTCCGTATCTCCCGGCGGCACGACAATCACCATCCCCTGCCGGGCCCGTGTCAACAGCACCCGATACGCGTTTTTAAGATACTTCTGCCGCTCCGACTTCCTAACTCGCTTCCATTTCTGTCCGACAAACGAATGATGACTCCACCCGTCCGGCTTGTAACGAAAATCCCCATCCCACGTCACACAGGCCCAATCTAATTCCAATCCTTGAATGGAAAACTCCGTCGCTACATCTTCGAGGTAGTAGGACGACCGAACATCCTCCTTGCCATTCAAAAACCAATGAACAGGATCCATCGGCGCCTTCACGTGTATGGCATGCGGCCGCAACCGCTCCGCGCTGGAGGAAACGACGATGCCATATCTTTCCGTTCCGCGCGCCTGCTGCTTAAGCCACTTCTTGGCCGCCATCAAGTCTCGCGTAATAACAATAGGATACTTCCCGCCCAATTGCCTGAATGTCTCGCGCGCCCCCGCCGAATCCATATCCAGAATTTGCTTCACAAGTTGCGAAACATGTTCCGCTCGAAAAGACCGCATAGACACGGAGAGGTGTAAATCCTCGTGATAATACACATGTTCACGACCCTGAATCTTATCCAGAAACACACCGGCCCCATATTCGCTATCTGTTAGTCGCTCCGATATGTGAATGTGCCATTCGGGAAAACTGCGATTCAACGCCTCTATCCATTCGCCGATTCCCGCTTCCCCTGTATTGATTTCCTGCCCTCCGCCAACCAGGCAAACGATTACCCCCCAATCGGGATGACGGTCAATGCACGAAATCAGGAACTCCGGCTCGGACTGGTCGAAATCAGGCCGATTCCTCTTCCTGCGCATGAAGTTNGCCGTTTGTTCCAAATTCCATGCCCGCTGGGCTTCATCGAAAAGAGCCACATGATCCACCGGCGCGGTCGGGTCCCTGAGATATTCGTCTCGATAATGGTGAACATTTTGGACAAAGGCTTTGACATCACTNAGCGCAACCTTCTTGGTGATTCGCCGGTTTGCCGCCCTCTCTCGTTTCACCTTATCCCGAGCCAACGCCTCTTGGAGAACCTTAACAAGCGGGCCGTTCCCCGACAAAAACACGCTGTATAAATCGCTTTCTGCATCCAAATGTTTCGTCGCGATATTCAGACCAATCAACGTTTTCCCAGCCCCCGGCACCCCCGTCACAAAGCAAATGGCCTTGTTCCCATGCTCCTTGGCGGAGCCAATGATTTCTGAAATAGCCTGCGTGGTCCGATGTAGATTCTTCGCTCCGGCATCATTGCGCACAATGTCCATCACATCATGCGTGCGATACAAAGCCAGCGCCGCCTCGATAATTGTAGGCGTCGGGTGGTAACGGCCCGCTTCCCAAGTCTCGGCCACAATATCCTCCCCCTCGGCAAACTTCAGGACGGCATCAATAGCTGAATTCAACGTCGCCGGAGTACACTTCATCGGAAACAGCAACTTGTCATTTTGCGGAGTTGCCACCACATCCAACGTATCACAAGGCGTTGCCCTTGTTGCCACAAGAATGGGCGCAACATATCGGTCGCGACTGGTCTCGTGAAAGTTTTTCAGGTCCAGCGCATAGTCACAGACCTGATCCAAGCCATAGGACGTAAACTCGGTCCCACCCACCTTAAATTCTAGAACAAAAATAGCCGAACCAATCAGCAAAACCACATCAATGCGCTCACCCATGCGAGGAATCGAATACTCAAAATAGATGGCCCCTTCATATTTTTCGACCACAGGNCGGAGAACCTCAATCTGCCTCTCCCATGCAAGCCGTTGACTTTGCTCGACAGGAAACTCGCTCGCCCGTGCCAACCGACCAATCATGGTGTCCGTTGTCGCCGCCAAAAAACCGGCAATGGAATCCGAGTAATAGGCTCTTCTCATGGAGGGCAGATTANCAGGGCACTCCATCCCCTACCAGGCCCATTTTGCCCCACCCATGTCCTTCTCCCCCGTTTGCCACAAAGTGCCCCATCCGGCCGCCCGGCTGTTCTGTAGCTGCGCTCGCCGAGCGCAGAGGCTGTTCGGCTGTTCGGTTTTCCTGACCTCTGCTCTCTGCTCTCTGACCTCTTTTCCCGCCCCCCATTTTCCACACCGTGGAAAAATGGGGCGGAAAAATGGGGCGGNGGCGGGACTGGTCAAGCGGAGGCGAAGTGATATAATGCCCGTTATTTCAGACATCATGATTGCTCCTCATACACAAAGCGGCGCGGCCATTCTCCGTGAACTGGGCGTGGATTCGGAACAGGGTTTGTCGGCGGCGGAGGTGGCGGCGCGTCAGCGGCAGTATGGCTTGAATGAGGTGCAGGAGGGGATTTCCCGCCCGGCGTGGAAAATGCTGCTGGGGCAGTTTATTGAGCCGATGATTCTGATTCTGTGCGCGGCGGCGGGGCTCGCGCTTTGGCTGGGCGACCTGACGGAGGCGCTGGCGATTCTGGTCGTCGTTTTTATGTTCGGCGTGCTGGGCTTCATTCAGGAGTATCGCGCAGAAAAAGCGATGGCGGCGCTGAAGCAGTTGGCCAGCCCTGTGGTGCGTGTGCGGCGCGAGGGCGGTGTGCGGGAAATTCCCGCGCGTGAGCTGGTGCCGGGCGATATTGTTCTGCTGACTGAGGGGAATCTGGCGCCGGCGGATGTGCGGCTGATTCAGTGCGTGAATTGCGGAATGTCGGAAGCGGCGCTGACGGGTGAATCGGAGCATGTGCTGAAGTCGCCGGAGGCGCTGGCGGACCCGGAGATTCCGCTAGGCGACCGGGTGAACATGGGATTCATGGGCACCAGCGTGGCGCACGGGCGCGCCGAGGGCGTGGTGGTGGCGACGGGCATGCGGACGGAGCTGGGCAAAATCGCGGCGATGCTGCGCGATATTGAGCCGGGGCGGACGCCGTTGCAGCGCAAGCTGGCGCAGGTGGGCAAGCATATTTCGCTGGCGGGGGGCGGCGCGGCGGTGGCGCTTGTCGCAATGGGGCTGCTGATGGGCGAGCGGCTGGGCAATTTGCTCCTGACGGCGGTGAGCCTGCTCGTGGCGGTTGTGCCGGAGGGGCTGCCGGCAATTGTCACCGTGACGCTGGCGCTGGGGGCGCGGCGGATGCTGCGGCGCAACGCGCTGATTCGCCGCTTGCCGGCGGTGGAAACGCTGGGGGCGGTGACCATTATTTGCAGTGATAAAACCGGCACGCTGACCGAAAACAAAATGACGGTGGTGCGGCTGCGGTCGCGGCATCACGAATTGACGCTGGAGACAAATCGCCCGCCCGTTCTCCCGCCGGAGGCGGCCAACGAAATCATCCCGCTGCTGCTGACCGCGACCCTTTGCAACGATGGCACCTTGGTGATGGATGACGCCGGCAAGCCCGCGCAACGAATCGGCGACCCGACGGAAACCGCCCTGCTGGTCGCGGCGGAACGGCTGGGCATGGCGACGGAAACCGCAACGGCCCAATGGCCCCGCCTGATGGAATACGCGTTTGATTCGGACCGGCGGTGCATGACCACCCTGCATCGGCATGTTGCCGAGGCCGGCGCGCCGCCGCCCGCGCTGGCGTCATCGTTTCTAGCCGCAGTCAAAGGCGCGCCGGATACACTGCTGGCGCAGGCCACAATGGTTCTCGACAACGGCGAAGTCGTGCCGCTGACGGACGACATCCGCCAACGCTTCGGCGAAGAAAACGAGCGGATGGCGGCGGCGGGGCAGCGGGTGATGGGGATGGCTTTCCGCAAGCTGAACGCCCTGCCCGATGCCAGCGTGCAGCCGGAAGAAATTGAAACGGAGCTGGTCTTTTGCGGGCTGGCCGGACTGATAGACCCGCCGCGCGAATCGGTGCGCGAGGCGGTGGAGCGAAGCCACTCCGCGGGCATTCGCACCATGATGATTACCGGCGACCACCCGCTGACGGCGGCGGCTATCGCGCGCAGCTTGCGCATTCTGCCGGAAGGCGAAGAGGCGCGTATTCTGACCGGCGTTGAGCTGGAGCGGATGAGCGACGACGAATTGACGGCGCAGGTGGAGCACATCCGCGTGGTGGCGCGGGTGACCTCGGCGGATAAATTGCGGATTGTGGAAGCCCTGCAGCGGCGGGGACACATCGCGGCGATGACCGGCGACGGGGTGAACGATTCACCAGCGCTGCGGCGCGCGGATATCGGCGTGGCGATGGGCGTCATGGGCATGGATGTCGCCAAAGAAGCCGCCGCAATGGTGCTGCTGGATGACAACTTTGCGACGATTGTCGCGGCGGTCGAAGAGGGCCGCACCATTTTCGACAATCTGCTGCGCTACATTAAATTTTCGTTTGGGGGCAACATCGGCAAGGTGCTGGTGATGTTCCTCGCGCCGCTGTTCGGGCTGGGGCCGATTGCGCTGCTGCCGTTGCAACTGCTTTGGCTGAACTTGATGACCGACGGACTGCTGGGACTGGCTCTGGGGCTGGAACCGGCGGAGCGCGATGTGATGAGCCGCCCGCCGCGCAAACCGGATGCGCCGATTTTGGACCTCGCCGCTATTATACATATGATGTGGGTGGGCGTGCTGATTGGCGGCCTCGCGCTGTTGCTGGGCGCGTGGCAACCGGCGGCGTTTTTTGCCACGACGGGCGGGCAGGAATGGCGGGCGATTCTCTTTGCGGTGATTGGTTTCGCGCAGGTGGGTCAGGCGTGGGGGCTGCGCGCCGTCACCCGCGAGGCGTTGCGATTGCGCCGGGAACTGCCCATGATTGTGTTGACGGCAATCACGCTGCTGTTACACATCGGCGTCTTGATGAATGCCCGCTTGCGGGTCATTTTTGGCTTGGGCGAATTAACGAGTTTGGGACTTGCCGTTTCGGCTCTCGCGGGGCTGTTGGTGTTTGCCGTTGTGCGCCTGGAGCACCGGCTTCGCCATCGGGAACATGGCGCGCGCGGGGCGGATAAAATAAAGTAGTTAAATAAAGCAACGAAGTTCCGCTCAACCGCGCACTTTAAAGCGCGCGCGCAAAATCACCGCGCAACCAAGCACCAGAAACAGCCCGGCCACCCACTGCCCGNCGGTCATGCGCTCNCCCAACAGCAANGCCGCGAACACGGCCGTCTGGAAGGGAATCAGCAGCATGCCGCTTTCCGCCGCAATCGGCCCCATGATGCGAATGGCGCGNTAGTAAAACACGTGGCCCAGCGTGAGGCCCAGCAGAGCGGACAATANCAGCCACAGCCATTGCGTCAGATTCAGCGCCGCCAGCGCGCGCCACTCGCCCACGGCAAACATCAGCACGAGCAACGCGCCGCCGGTCAGGAGGCTGACAAGCCCGTAGGCCAGATGCGCCGGATAGGCGGACAAATTGCGCCGCACGAACACCACGTAAAGCCCCCACGAAATCGCAAAGCCCAGCAAAACCAGCAACCCGCGCACGGATGCGCCGGCCACTTCCTGGCCGTCGGCAAACATCAGGAAAAAACTGCCCAGCGCGATGAGCAAACCGAACCAGAACAAGGGTACTCTGGCCAGCGGGCGCTCGCCGCGCAACATCCAAAAGCCAAACAACGTTGCAAAAGGAATCGAGAGGCGGCAGCCGAAGTTCATCACCGTGGCGGAGTTGTAATAGGGCGCTATGCCGAAAAACATCTGGCTGAGGATATGCGCGACAGCCGGCGCCAGCGCCGCGCCCCACGCGGCGCGCCGCGCGGCGGGCGTCTTCTGCCGCATCGAGCGCAGCACAAACGGCACCCAGAAGGCCGCCGCGAAAAAATAGCGCGAGCCATTCGCCGTCCACGGGTCTATCAAATGCGTGAAATAAATCAGAATCAGCGGAATGACCGACCAGAAAAAAAGCGCGGTCAGCATGGCAGCAATGCCAATCAGCCAGCTTCGGGATGGAATCGTCGGAGTCATGAATGCGCGCAGTGTACTATCTCCCGCGCTTCTGCAAAGCGAAAACTGGACGCGGCGCTTTTAGGCCCAGTAATTGCGGTCAAGCGAGCGGTATTGGATGGCCTCGGCCACGTGGTCGGCGCTGATTTTCTCGGCATGCGCCAGGTCAGCGATGGTGCGCGAAACCTTGAGAATGCGGTCGTAGGCGCGCGCGCTCCAGCGCAAATCGGTCATGGCGGCCTTGAGCAAGCCCTGCGCGGCGTCATCCAGCACGCAATAGCGGTGGACATCCCGCGCGCGCATGCCGGCGTTGTTGTGCACGGGCCGCGCGCCGCGATGCTTCGCGAAGCGCTCGCGCTGAACCTCCCGCGACGCCATCACCCGTGCGCGGATGTCGGCGGAGCTTTCGCCCTTTTCCAGACCGGCCAACTGCTGGTATTCCATCGCCGGCACCTCAACGTGGATGTCAATTCTATCCAACAGCGGGCCGGAAATGCGATTGCGATAGCGCTGCATTTGGGTCGGCGTGCAGCGGCAGCGGCGCTTCTCATCGCCAAAATGACCGCAGGGACACGGATTCATGGCGGCCACGAGCATGAACCGGCACGGGAACGTGACGGATGCCACCGCGCGGGAAATCGTCACGGAGCCATCCTCCAGCGGCTGGCGCATCACTTCCAGCACGTTGCGGTGGAACTCGGGCAATTCGTCGAGAAACAGAACGCCGTTGTGCGCCAGACTGACTTCGCCCGGCATCGGATGGGTGCCCCCGCCCAACAGCCCGGCATCGGAAATGGTGTGATGCGGCGCACGGAACGGACGCCCGCTGACGACCGCCTGATGCGCGGGCAGCACGCCGGCAATGCTATGGATTTTAGTGGTTTCCAGCGCCTCTTCCAGCGTCAAGGGCGGGAGAATCGTCGGCACCCGTTTCGCCAGCATGGATTTGCCGGTGCCCGGCGGCCCCACCAGCAAAATGTTGTGTCCCCCGGCCACGGCCACTTCAATCGCACGCCGGGNAAATTCCTGACCTTTGACGTCGGCGTAGTCGTCGTCATAGACCGCGCCGCCGGCGAAGGCCGTTGTCAAATCCACCCCAAACGGCGGGATGGTTTTCTTGCCATCCAGAAATTCGGCGGCCTCTCGCAAATTGGCCACGGGATAAACGGCCAGCCCCTTGACCACGGCGGCTTCCTCCGCATTTTCCACGGGCACAAGAATACCCTTGCGCCCCTCCGCGCGCGCCCGGAGAGCGATGGGCAACACACCGCGCACGCGGCGGACTTCGCCGCTCAGGGCCAGCTCGCCCGTCACGCAGTAATCGCCGAATGGGGAGCCATCCATCTGGTCTCCAGCCGCCAGCATCCCCAACGCGATTGGCAAATCGAAGCTGGGTCCCTCCTTCTTGATGTCCGCGGGCGCCAGATTCACAGTGGTGCGCACCAGCGGAGGGTCAAATCCGGAATTGGTCAAGGCTGTCCAGACCCGCTCGGAACTTTCCTTAACGGCGGCATCCGGCAGCCCGACAATGATGACTTTCGGGTCGCCGTAGCCCGCATGAACCTCGATTTCGACCTCGTAGGCATCCACCCCATACACTGCGCCTGAAAAAACTTTTGCCAGCATCAGGAATCCGTCCTATCCCTCAACGTTGCTTCCGCCATGTTGCACCTAACCGTTTTTCAGGATGAATAAAGCTCCCCGCATTGTCCAGATAAAACGGAATAGCCCGCTTGTTTGCCCGACCCAAGTGTGATGATGACGGCCAGAGCCAGCAACGCCGGCGCCGCGTTTTGAAGCGGCGCGGGCTTAATGGTCGCGGAAAATAGCGTCCAGGCTTCGAGAAAACACACCAGCCCCAGCAGAAGCGCCGAACGCGCCCGCAGGGGCGGTTGCGCCGCGATATAAAACGCAAAGGCCATGGGCAGCGTCGCGAGTTTATAGTCATGGCTCACGCCGGGGGCGAGCATGGTCGCCAACGCGCAGAGCAACGCCACCCGCGCCCACGGCAACGCCTCCCTCGGCCGCCGCCACAACTGCCCCGCGCCGACCAGCAAACAAACGGCCAGCAGTCCTCCGCCCGCCGCCGCCAGCCAAGGATGGCCCGCCCACGCCGCCCAGCTTTGCAGCGAATGATTGCCCGCCCACACATACGGCGCGGCGGCCTGCGCGTGCAACGCCTGCAGAAAGTCCATAAATACGCGCGGCCCCAATGCAAACAGCAACAGAAGATTTGCCGCGCCCAACCCGCACCAGCGAAACAGGTTCTGACGCCAGGCGCGCGGATGTCTCGTCATCAGCAGGACAAAAATCGCGGGATACACCTTTAGCTGGATGGCCACGCATAAGAGCACATAAGCCGCCCAGCGTCCGCGCCATCCCCGCGCCCGGTGAAAGGCGTACAAGCCCCACGCCGCGCAAGCCATCGCCAACACGTTGAACTGGCCCCAGCTCAACTCAAAACACAGCCCGTAGGAAAACAGGCCGCTCACCGCCACCCATGCAATCGCCCATCTGTCCGCGCGCGGGAAAATCCGCAAAGGAAGCCACAGCGTCACGGACAAAAAAGCCGCCAGCGTCAAGGCGGTGAAAGCGACATAAGCCCAGATAAATGGCAGCGCCGTCAGCGGCGCAAAAAGCACCGCCGCCAAAGGCGGATACGGATTCAGCCCCACAAAAGGATTCCCCGTTTGCAGCCAGTCGCGCGAATAGCCGAGCATCAGGCGCAAATCCACGCCCACAGGCATGTCCGGCAGCACCGGCGGCCACCAGCGCCCATTGCCCCACAGCCACAGCGGCAGCCACGCCGCCAGCCACCCGGCCACGACCACCGGCCAAATCGGAACTATGCGTGTCAGCTTCATGAACTGCACCCCATCGTGCCAAACCTCACGCCCGGAATCCAGCCGCCAAATGCCCCGCCAAATGTCCTCGCGCCACCGGAAATATCCCTTGCATCTGCAAGGCGACCCGCTATGCTGACCGGCTGGAAACTGGTTCTACCCCCGCCCAAAGGAAGCCATGAGCGACGACGCCGTATTCTTGTTCATCATCGTCATTCTTTTTGCCATTCTGTCCGTTCCGATTTGGACGCTGCTTTTGCTCTACTCGCTCCGGAGCCGCCAGCAACAGCAGGAAAAGCTCCTCAACAGCGTGCTGTATCGCTTGGATCGCATGGCATCGGCGGCAGACAAGCCCCCGGCGTCCCCCGCGCCGACCGCTCCAATCCCAGCCCCGGCAGTTGCCCCACCGCCGCCGCCCAAACCCGTCCCCGCTCCACCCCCCGCCCCCCGCCCGGCGGAAGCCATCCCCCCGCC
>JGI24709J26583_10001464_pt1 | contig 19982 bp, 16 predicted proteins | sample BioPla2DNA1_FD_26583 | JGI IMG/M metagenome (IMG submission 26583) | reverse complement strand
TGGTTCAGGCTACGGCGGGAACGCCCTTCTCGGGAAAAAATGCCTTGCCCTGCGCATCGGCTCTTCCATCGCCAGAGAAAAGGGCTGGCTGGCAGAACACATGTTGATATTAAAGCTGACCAATCCACAAGGAGAGGTGTTCTATATCTGCGGCGCCTTCCCGTCGGCAACCGGAAAAACAAATCTAGCCATGATTCAGCCTTCCCTTCCCGGCTGGAAAGCGGAAACGGTCGGCGACGATATTGCATGGATGCACTTCGGAGAAGACGGCAGATTGTATGCCATCAATCCTGAATCCGGGTTCTTCGGTGTCGCCTCCGGCACATCAACCGCCTCCAATCCCAACGCTATGGCCAGCGTCTCCCATGACACGGTCTTCACCAATGTCGCTCTGACAGACGAAGGCGATGTCTGGTGGGAAGACATAGACGGCCCCGTCCCCGAACATCTCATCGACTGGCAGGGAAACGACTGGCATAAGGGAGACGCTTGGAAACCGGCTCATCCTAATGGCCGCTTCACCGTAGCCGCCGGTCAGTGCCCAAGTATTGCCGACAACTGGGAAGATCCCAAAGGTGTTCCGATCGATGCCATCCTCGTAGGCGGAAGGCGCCCCTCGACGATCCCGCTTGTCAATGAAAGCTTTGACTGGGATCACGGTGTTTTCCTCGGCTCCGTACTCGGAAGTGAAGTGACCGCCGCCGTCATCAGCGACAAGATTGGACAAGTGCGCCGCGACCCGTTTGCGATGCTTCCTTTCAGCGGTTACAATATCGGAGATTATCTTGCGCACTGGCTTGAAATCGGTGACAAATCTTCAAGAGAGAAGCTTCCTAAAATATTCAGCGTCAACTGGTTCAGGCGAGACAAAGATAAAAACTTCCTCTGGCCGGGCTTTGGCGACAACAGCCGCGTGCTCGACTGGATCACCAGGCGCCTCAAAGGAGAAGTGGAAGCCGTAGAAACGCCTATCGGCCTTCTGCCTAAAATAGAAGACCTCAACCTGGAGGGACTCGATCTAAGAGAAGGAGTCATGGAGGAACTTCTCGAAGTCGACAAGGAAGCCTGGAAACAAGAACTCGCATCCATTCGCAATCACTATGAAGGTTATGAGAGAATTCCCCGGCGGCTGATGGATCAGCTCGACGCCTTGGAAAACCGACTCAACGAAGCATAAAACCCATTTGAATCTAAAAAACCTTCGTCATCTGAACTCTTCAGAAGGCGAAGGTTTTATGTTTCTATGGCTGCGCTCAGGCTGCCCGCCTATATGTTCGTGATGCAAATAAGATCAACGCCATGACAGCCGCACAGACCCAAACAGAAATTTTCCCCACTGCTGAACTGATGACGCCGCCGGATACAACTCCAATCAAAAAAGAAATAAAGGTAAGAAAATAAGAGAGAAACTCGCTCGTGCTTTGTCTATCTCTTTTGAGAACCATCTCAAACAACAACTGAGTAAGGGTTCGCAGATTCCCTGTCATGATCGTTGAATTGTGTATGCGATCTCCTGCTCGCCGAAAACTGCTCAGTTGAAACATGGAGACCATGGGAATGATAAAATTCACCACTCCGTCAGTCGAATCGCCAAAGAGCAGGCCGACTGCCAAAAAAACAACCAATTGCATGAATATCACACGCCTTTGAAAGATGAGCCTGTCTGACACGGCGCGTTGAAGAGCATTGGATAACAGACCGCCCGCGACAGCGCCGATCAACGGAATCGAAGCACTCCAAAGCATGGTCGGATCCGTTTGGACAACGGCAAGTCCCACGCGGACAATGTTTCCCGTATGAAACGTGCCGAAGGATCCCCCTCTGGTAAAAAAACAATAGGCATTCAGATAGCCGCCGACAAAGGTCAGGCATCGGGCAATGCCCACACTCTCTTCCATGTTGTCATGTGATTTCTTCAGGATCACTTCTCTCTCCTCACCTCTGCGATACACTCGGGCTCGCAACATCTTTATCCATATACGCAAAATCACGAAATGACCTTATGATAAAGTATAGCCTAATTTGCATCTCTTCGGTAGCGCGTACGGATGTTTTCAAAAGCGTGCCCCCTCGAAGGAAGGGGCGCGCTTTTATATGTCTTGATATAGACTCATTCTTATTGGTTTGTTTACTTCAGTATATCCTTGACGGTGCGAATGTAAATTTCCTTGCTGGCAACAATGTGATCGAAATATCCATATTCATTTGCGCCATGCATATTGCCTCCGGAAGGTCCAAATGTGACGGTGGGAATTCCAAGAGTTACGACTAATATGTTCGTATCACATACAGACATGTCATAGGAAACGGGAAGGTCTTTATTGCAGACATCTTTATAGTTTTTCTGAAGAGCCAATACCAATTCGTGATCTTCGGGTAAGGAGAACGGTTCCATGTAAGGAAGCTCTCGCGGACGAAGTCGAATCTCAACCTTGTCTTCGATCCCCATCTCTTTGACCAGATCTTTTAGCTGCTTTTCACACGATTCATAGGATTCGCCGGGAACAACAAAGCGCTCCACTAACATCTGGCATCGGTCAGGGACGACGAGAGTGCCTGCGTTTCCGCCTTCGATATGCCGGACACACCATGTACCGTGCTTGAGTTTTGGATGGACGAGCGTCGAGAGTTTTTCAATTTCCGGAATCANCTTTGCCGCCGTGACGATGGCATTCTCGCCTTTATTGGGATAATACTGAGTATGTGTGCTCTCCCCCGAGACGATGACGTCGATCGAATATCTCCCTCGAAAACCGATCGCCACATTGTCAAATCTGCACTCGGCCATAATGGCATAATCGGCCGTCAGTCCTTCCGCCGCTAATTGATACGTCCCTCTTGAGAGAACTTCCTCGTCAGCGACAAAAGCAGCGACAATCTCACCGTTGAATTCATCCTTGTGATTGACAAAGTATTCCAACGTTTCAAGAACGGCGGTAAGGCCGCCTTTCATATCCATCGCTCCTCTGGCATATGTTCGATCATCGACGATCGTCGGCTCAAGAGGATCCGTATCCCAGCCTTCTCCAAATGCAACCGTATCAATATGACCGATCAGGAGCATCTTTTTGCCGGGTTTTCCACTGTCAATCGACGTGCTGACCGAGAGACTGTTTTCCATGTCTTTATACTGTGAGTAACGCGGAACAAGACCCATTTCTTCCAGTTTACTTCCTATAAAGAGAGCGATCTCTTTTTCGTTTCCGCTGACACTGTTGATTCGAATCAAATCGTGATACAGTTTTTGCATTTTTTCCATTTTCACTATCCTTTCACTGTAGCCCTGATGTCAGAATACCATTGACCCCGAAATCCTCTATTCCGCTGCGGGATTATCTTTTGCTAGACCGATCCCGGTTACAGAGATGAGAATCGAAAACACAATCGAGAGCCAAAGCATGGGAGCAAACGGTGCAAACGCCATATTGGACACTCCCAAGGTCGTCGCGGTATACGCCCCGGTTGTTGCCCAAGGCACCAGCGGGGCCAATCCCGTACCTGTGTCAAGCATCGCTCTCATCAAATTCTTCTTATGGAGTCCGTACTCAGGATATAGGTCTTTGACCATGCTTCCCACGACAGGATAACTGACATAGTACGCACCGGTGATCGTAAAGAACACGGCATGGAATAAGATGGTGACAAGCGCCATTGACTTCGGTGTCTTTGCCATTTTCTTTGTGTACTCAAGGAATATTTCAACAACTCCCGCTGTACGAAGTGGACCACCAAATATTCCCGCTGCGATGAGCAGTCCGACCACACTCAGCATGCTTGTAAAGCCGCCTCGATTGAGCATGGCGTCGACAATGGAAGACCCCGTTTCAATCGAAAAACCGGAATACATTACACTGAGCGTCTCTTTTAAACCCGCACCCTGGAACACCATCGCAATGACGGCGGCCGTTGCCGAACCTGCGACAAAAGTGGGTAATGTGGGCTTTTTCATGACAATCAGGACGATGACCACTAAAACAGGCAGAAGCATCAAGAAGTTGAAATTATACATTCTGTCAATCGTGGTAAGAATCTCGTTATATGCCTCTCCTCCTACTGTACCGGAGCCAAAGCGCATTCCGTAGACAAAGAAGAACACAAGTGACAACAAGTACGCAGGGCCTGTGGAGAGCAAAGAGTGCTTAATGCCTTCCATCATATTGATTTCTACAACCGAGGAAGTAATGACCGGCGAGTCGGAAAGCGGAGAGACTTTATCCCCAAAAAACGCACCGACACATACGGCTCCTGCCGTCACCTCCAACGGAACGCCCAGTCCCTGTGCTACGCCCATACAGGCAACGCCGACAGTCGCCAAAGTTCCCCATGAAGTCCCCGCTAAAGCAGACATGAATGTGCAAAGCAGACAAACAATGGGAAGAAACATTCCGGGGGTCAAAAGCTTCATGCCATAGTAGATCATGAAGGGCACAGTTCCGGAAATCATCCAAGTTGCAACCAACACGCCGACCGCAAACAGAATGAGAATCGCAACGATCATCGAGGAGATCGTTTCCTTGATCCCCGCCTGCAAGTCATCATATTTGATGCCGAAGATCGAAGCCATGACACACATGACTACGCCGTCGATGGCAAGCACGATGCGATTATTCAGTTTCAGCACAAGAAGACCGACAATGATAATAGCGATTCCGACAAGGAGCATCAGTACAGCCTGCCAAGGTTTTACAATCCGTCTGGTAGTTTGATTGCTCATTACCCTTCCTCCTTTTAAAGATAGATAAATTCCTTCACCATGTACTCTCGCAAGTCTCATGCCGAAAAAACACTGCCCATTTTCTCCGTAATATGTCGTTTTTAGCCAAATATATCCCTTTATGGGATAATACCGGGATAGCGTTCAAGTTATAGCTTTTCATGAGATTTTACAATATAATAATAGTATTATTATTGGATTTTGCGGGAGGTTATCTCTTTTTAAAGGGGGTTGTGGGATGAAGAAATTGTTGTTTGTAGGAAAAGAAGAAGAAAGCAACCGAAACTATTTGCATCAATTAAACAACCTGTTTTCGGACTATCTTCAGGTTGATTATTGCTATCGAGAGAGAAACAAAGACTTTTTAAAAGGCAACCTCATCCACGACGCCGATATCATCTTATTGACCAATCCATATTCACTTCCCGACGCCCGGCCATACATGAAGCCGGAGACGAAGATCATCACCATGGACTTCACCTTCAACAAAGAAACCATTCAAGCATTAAAGCGTTTCCCTGTCGGAACAGAGGCGCTCGTCTGCTTTAAATTCTACTCCGACGCCCATCAAGCGGCATATACTCTTTACGAGCTCGGTGTTGACAACCTCAACCTCTATATCAATTACGAGAACAATCTGAACATGGTAGGCAAGACAATGGATCTTGCGATCGTCAGCAGAGACACCGACTGCGCCCCCAAAGGAATCCCTGTATACTTTGACGTCGGTCCCCTCTCTCTTGCCATTTCGACCATCATGGACATCGCCACCATGGCAGATGTGATGGACGATGAACTCGAAGCCAGAATTATTAAACACTGTTCGACACTCAGTTTCCCCGACACTCACATCTCCTATTTTTTCGACAATTCTTCTATTGTGCATTCACAACTAAAGGCTATCACCAACTGCATAGAATACGGTATCGCCATCACGAATGAAAATTATGATCTTATCAACTGCAACAATCTGTTTCGAACCATGTTCCACGTCACAGAAAACGTCGCTCATTTAAACCTGAAAAACATCAACGAGTTGAGTCACTATATCGACTGCATCACAAGTGATGAAAGACCGACGAATAAACTGATCGAATCTCGCGACAAAAATCGCTATTATCTATATTCCAAAGAAAAAATCAATAAATCCGACGATGCCCACAATATTTACATGTTGCTGTTTAAAGACATAACAGATATCCATGCCCTCGAATCGACATTTCGAAGGCAGATCGTCAAAAAAGGTCATGTTGCCAAATATACCTTTGATGACATTATCCACAGCAGCCGAAGCATGCAGACCATTATCGACAGATGCAAAAAACTTGTAAAGATAGACAAACCCACACTCATCATCGGAGAAAGCGGAACGGGAAAAGAACTGTTTGCTCATGCCATTCACAACGCCTCCAACAGAGGAAAGTATCCTTTTGTCGCCCTCAATTGTGCCGCCATACCTGCAAATCTTCTAGAGAGCGAGTTGTTCGGCTATGAAGAGGGAGCGTTTACCGGAGCAAAGAAAGGCGGGAAAATCGGCTTGTTTCAGACAGCAAATATGGGTACCCTTTTCCTCGACGAAATCGGAGAGATGACGCTCGAGACACAGGCAAAACTTCTCAGGGTTCTCGAAGAACAGGAAATCATGCGGGTCGGAAGCGATAAAATTATCAAGGTGGACACCAGAATCATCGCCGCCACCAACAAAAATCTTAAAAAATTAGTCGAAGAGGGCGCCTTTCGGCTCGACCTTTACTATCGCCTCAACACTCTGATGGTCAACATCCCTCCCCTGAGAGAAAGGCCTGAAGACATAAAAACACTTGCCCGCTTTTTTATCAGCCAGGAGACGGAGCGCCCTATCCGTATCTGCGATGATTTGATGAATTTTTTAATGAATTTCAGCTGGGAGGGCAATGTCAGGGAATTGCGCAATTGTATCGAATATATGGTGCATGTCGGGGGTGAAATCCTCGAACCGAAGGATCTGCCTGAGTATTTATACACCGCATACTCAGACGCCATCACGACATCAAAAGATAGAGAACATCCCGTACTAAACAACAAAGAAAAAGAAGTCACTGCCGCCGCCTTACAATTCATAGAAGAGCATTCACCCGGCAGAAGAAAACTCACGTCTCTACTTCAAGCAAGCGGCTTTACCATTTCTGAATACTCTGTCCGCTCTATGCTAAACGATTTAAAAGAAGACGGATATATCGCTTTCGGTTCAGGCCGAGCCGGTTGTCTCATTACTCAAAAAGGAGAGGGGTTCCTTAATTATCTCTCCTCCTAAATGATGAAAGTCTTTGTCCTAAAAATCATAAAAATATGGTGTGAATCACAAGAAATCACACCATATTTTCATTCTTAACTTTTGCAATGTCATACCGCTCTTCTTACCAGGCGGCTATCGCTCCGTCAGCCCTTTTCTCCGTCGCCCCGACCAAAACTCCATCATCGTTTACCCAGATGATCTGGCCTCGGCCCATGCTGATGTGGTCGGTGACAACTGAAATCTGGTGACCGTTTCTCGCCAACCCTTCCGTTATGGCATACGGGAAGTCTCTTTCCACTTCCACTTTTTTACCGCCCACCCATTGCCATCTCGGGGCATCAAGTGCCTGTTGAGGATTCATATGCAGATCGACGGTATTTACGACCACCTGGAAGTGTCCCTGAGGTTGCATAAAACCACCCATGACCCCGAAAGGTCCGACCGGTTTATCGCCTTTAGCAAGGAACGCCGGGATAATCGTATGATAGGGTTTTTTCTTAGGCGCAATATAATTATCCTTTTCAGGATTCAGGCTGAAGTTATTGCCTCTATTGTGGAGTCCTATGCCGGTTCCGGGTACCACCAGTCCCGAGCCGAAGCCCATATAGTTGCTCTGGATGAAAGAGACCATATTCCCCTCAGAGTCGGCAGTACACAGATAAATGGTGCCTGCCGCCGTCGGATCACCTACCTTGGGCGTCAGTGCTTTTTCTTGAATCAGATCAAATCTCTGTTTCGCATATTTTTTGCTGAGAAGCTGCTCGGATGTGACGGACATAAAGCGCGGATCGGTCACATAATTCTGCGTGTCGACAAACGCCAGCTTCATGGCCTCAATCTGATGATGATAGCTTTCCAGGTTGAGATTATCCGCTTTTGCATAGTTCTCAAAGATATTCAAAGCCATCAGCGCGGTGATGCCATGTCCATTCGGGGGAATCTCATAAACGGTATATCCTTTGTAATCGGTAGCAATCGGCTTCACCCATTCCGGATAGAATGCCGCCAGATCGGATTTTCTCAGATATCCGCCTGTTTCACGAGAAAACGCATCGATCTTATCAGCAAGCGCTCCTCTGTAGAAGGATTCCGCCTTCGTTTCGGCAATTTCTTTCAGCGTTGCGGCGTGATCTTTCAGATAGACAATCTCTCCGGCAACGGGTGCCTTGCCTTCAGGGGTAAAGGTTTCAAACCAATGCTTGAAGTAATCGTCTTTAAAAATCTTCGTAAAATCGGTGAACGCACGTTCCCATAAAATGGCCGTGGTCGGTGCAACAGGGTAGCCGTTTTCTGCATAATCGATAGCGGCCTCGAAGAGGTCCTCAAACGGCAATTTCCCATACTTTCTCGACATCTCCGCCCAGGCAGAAACACATCCGGGAACCGTTACCGGCACCCAACCTCTTGCCGGCATGGTGTCTCCATACTTTTCTTTAATTTCATCCGGAACGATAGCCTCGGGGGCAGGACCGCTTGCATTGAGCCCTTTGAGTTCCCCGTCCGTCCAGATCAAAGCGAACGCATCGCCTCCGATACCGTTTCCTGTAGGCTCAAGCACCGTCATAGCTATTGCGGTGGCAACGGCGGCATCAATGGCATTTCCGCCTTTTTTCAGGATATCGAGTCCTGCCTGCGCTGCAAGCGGCTGACTGGTACATACCATCCCCTTTTTTCCATAGACGACATTTCTCTTCGAAGGAAAAGGATATTCAAGTGGATTGAACTTCACGCTCATCAATTTCTCCTTTCGTTAAATAAAGCTTGCAAATACTCCGGCGATCAGGATAGAAATGGTCGTCACCGATACAAAACCGGAGACAACAAATGCCGGAGTCAGTTTCTTAACGACATACTCTCTCTCCTCAGGAGTCTGGGCGGCAGCCGTCGCCACCTCATTGACTATCAGAAGTGTTGCAGGAAAACCTAAAAGCTGTGACATGGCTATGCCGATCGCCAAGTTTCTGGAACCCACAAGTTTCCATGTTGGCAGAAAATACATAATACCGAAAATAGCCACAATGACAACGCCGAAAATGATAACCGTCTGCACTGCCATCTGAGACAGATCACTGACGGAAATCTTTGCAAGAGAAGGGATCAAGGAAGCAAAGCTTGCAACCATAAAAAGTCCGCTTGATTTCCCTTGGTCAAGAATTCCGGGAGGAACTAATCCGAGCTGATTGAACGTCATTCCCGCCAAAAGCGACCAGATGGAAATGGAAACGCCGGTAGCTTTTGCAATCAAGTCACAGAAAAAGAGAGCAAAAGCGGTGATCCCCAGCGTCATGTATGTAGTGTAATATTTCTGATGTTTCTTGTAGAAAGGCTCCTTTTTTCCTTTGCCTTCGCCCTTCACCACTGCTTCTTCAAGTTCAAGAGTACCTGCCGCTTTTTTCTCCCTATATTCTTTTACAAGGATGTTTGCTTCACTTAGACCACATCTGGAAGCGGGAATCGTTCCGACAAATTTCTGGACGGCAAAAATCACCGTTCCTAAAGCTGCCGCCGAAGCAAATCCTTTATCCATAGCCGCCTGCGTCATAATCTGCGTAGCCGCCAATCCTCCGTTGATGATCGGAATAGAAACTATGGCTTCTTCTCTGCCGATAATCGGAGAGACAAGATACACAGCAGCAACGGCAATAAGCATAGAAAAGATTGCCATTACGACAATTTTCCACTCTCTTTTCATCTGTGATAGATTGACCGTTGAGCCCATGTTAAACACAAGAAACCCCAGGGACATACGGCTGAGGTCGCGCAGGCCCGCCACCTCAATCAGATCTGCCGGCAAAACACCTGTGACAAAAAGAACCAGGAACAACATAAGAGCAACAAAAACAGACGATAATTTTGCTTTTGTGATCACACCGAGAAAATCGCCGAAGGCGAAGAACCCGAGCACGATCAAGAGTGCCGGATACATTGACATTTTTACCTCCAGTTACATATTTATTTTAAAATATAGTAATATCTTAAACCGTATTCGTCAATAAGGAGATATATTTGTTATATTTTTTCACTAGCTGTGGATAGGTTGAGTTTTTTTGCAAGTAATAGCCTGTGTTTAATATTTTTACATAGAAATGTTTTCAATATACCGGACACTAAATACTGATTTTTCGTTACAAAAAGAGCTGTCGACAACTCCTTAAAAGGAATTTCAACAGCTCTTGAGATTAAAAAGTTCCGTATTTACAAAATAAACATTTTCGCCCGCGCAATGTCAAGGATATCTTCCGCCTCAAACCGAACACTGACTTCATCAATGCGCTCTACCCCCGGATAGAAAGAAGCTCTGTGAGCGTCCTGATGATCTCGGAAAACAAACACTACGTTAAACCGTTCAGGGTAGATCGGCTTTACATCCTTTTTCTTCAGCGCTTCTTTTACTCCATCATAGATGAGCTCCACTCCTCTCTTCGCACTCACGTTGAGGGTTGAATCTCCAAGACCGCTTTTCACTCCAACAGAAACAATATTTGGATCAAACGCACGAGCTGACGCCGCCAGCCCCGCATCGCCGCTCAAAAACAACGTCGGGACACCGTGTCTTGCAGCCAAATAGTAATTGAATACAAACTCACTGGCTCTCTCTCCGTTGATGATGAGCCTTTCCAATTTTGACGAATTGAAACTATGCGCAAGGGGATTAGTGTCCGCTCCCCCTTCACTGTGATAACCGACGAAGAGAACAGCATCAAATCCGCTCCCTATTTCCGCCATCATGCTGTAAGGTGTGTTGTCCCACCCCCGGTGGACTCTGAGCCTCTCCGGCAGTTCCTCAAGGAGAAGATTTCTCGCCGTTCCATGTGCATCTTTGACCAGAACATCTTCTGCGCCCATCTCAAAAGCTGCACGGGCGGCAGCCGCCACCTCCCTAGTCATCTGCCTGGCAGCATAGGCATTTTCTGCATGGCCAAGCCTTGTGTCATCCCAATGGGTAACTCCTGTCACCCCTTCAATGTCCGCACTGATATATACTCTCATCATAACCCCCTTGGAGATCATTATACCCGTCTTGTCACCTCCGCCCCAATTCAGTCGAGATCAATACCGTTTTTTTGAATTGTCTCACTCCGCTCCGGCATCTGTACGAGTCCCGGCTCTCCTTTAAGCACCTCATCAATCAGCCCTTGACAGCCTTTGAGGATATCTCGATAAACGGCAGAAAAGTCTCCTGTATACCAGGGATCGTCGATCTCCTCGCCTTGTTGCGCAAAATCCGTCAATAGATGGATTTTTTTCTCCGGATCCCCGCCAAAAAAACACTTCATATCATATATGTTATGCCTGTCCATGCCTATCAGCATGTCAAATTCCTCATAATCGCTCTCTTTTATCACCCTGGCATATTTTTCGCATTGAGGTATATTTTGTTCCTTAAGCTTTTTTGACGTCCCCGGATGGACGGGATTGCCTCTCTCTTCATGCGTCGTACCCGCTGACTCAACGTAAAAAAAAGATTCCAATTTCTTTCTGCGAATCAACTCTTTCATAATAAATTCCGCCATCGGCGAGCGACAGATATTACCATGACATACAAAAAGAATTTTCTTCAATTCCACTCCTCCGCATGAGTAATGAGCGTACAGATGATACAATGAGTGTAACACGCACTGCATAAGGGGATACAAATGAATCAGCTTGCATTTCTTTGCGCTTCTATGGACAACATCCGAGAAGGCATAAATATTATAGACTCCCAAGGCCGCATCGTCTATACCAATCAAGCATACAGAGAATTTTTAGGCATGGATGCGCAAGAGATCCATGGACGCTTGTTGCGCGATATTCGTGCTGGCGCCAAGCTTCCGGAAGTTGCCTCCTCGGGACGCCCTCTCATGCATGTCGTCAGAAAGGAAGAAGCGGATATCTATTTTGTGAATATGTACCCGATCTTCAAAGACGGCGAGGTCGTCGGTGGAATCAGTGTCGTCACTTTCATGGCCGACGCTTACGGCTTTCGAAAGGAATTGGAAAAACACGAGAAACGCTCAAAAGAAATTCTCGAGTATGCCAATAAATCGAGCGGGGCAAGATATACATTTGATCAGATCGTAGCAAGAAGCCCCAACTTTGTCGCCATCAAGCGACTCGCTCAAAGGCTGGCCGCTACGGAAGCAACCATTTTTCTGGAAAGCGAAAGCGGAACGGGAAAAGAGCTGTTTGCCCAAGCAATACACAACGCTTCTCCGCGCTCTTCTGAGTTGTTTGTTGCCATCAACTGCGCCAACTTCCAAGAGACGATGCTTGAATCCGAGCTTTTCGGATATGTAGAAGGTGCCTTTACAGGAGCGAAAGCAGGAGGAAAAATCGGTCTGTTTGAAGCAGCCCAAGGCGGCACCCTCTTTCTCGATGAGATCTCCGAGATGGACGTATCCCTCCAATCCAAGCTCCTTCGCGTGCTTCAGGAAAAACGATTTCGACCAGTGGGCGGCATCGAAGAAATCGATGTCGACGTGCGCATCATCTGTGCCTCAAACGCAAATCTTCAAGAATACATAGAAGCAGGAAAGTTTCGCCAAGATCTCTATTATCGATTGAGCGCTTTGCCGGTGCGCATACCGCCTCTAAGGGAAAGGCCTGAAGATATCGCCCCCCTCTGCGAATCGATCCTCTCAGATATTTCCCAGTCAATCAAGCGTCCGATAACGATCGATTCAGAAGCTATCGAGGTGTTGAAAGGACACCGCTGGCCGGGGAACGTCCGAGAGCTCAGAAATGTTTTGGAATTCTGCGCCTATATCAGCGAAACAGGAAAAATTACAATCGCCAACCTTCCGGATTACTTAATCAAAACCACTTCTTCTCTAAAAGGCACCACTTTAGCCGAGCGAGTAAGGGCTTTTGAAAAAAACGAAATTGAATCGCTCTTAAAAACTCTCGGCAATAGTTTAGAAGCGAAAAAACGCGCGGCAGAGGAATTGGGAATATCTCTCGCGACTTTATATGTCAAACTAAAAGAATAATTCCGGAATTTCAGAAGTTTATTCTTGAATTTCAGAATATTAAGCGCCTCCTCTTTATCTCTTACACAAGAAAGAATCCTGCACTCCTTGAAAAATGAGTGATTTTACAGGATTCTCTTTATTTTAATTTTTTGGCATCAACTTTGCTACATTATTTAGTGATCGTACATACTCGTCAGTATTAGGAGGTATTATGTTAGCTTTACTCGGTTTTCTCTGTGTAGTGGTCATGCTCCTATTAGTCATGACCAAGAAGGCCTCTCCGGTCGTTGCCCTGATCGCAACTCCGGTGATCTTCGGTATTTTGGCATCCTTTTTCTTCGTCACCGACCCTGAAGCCGCACCGGGTGTGGTAGACTTCCTTGCCAACTTTAAATCTCTTGGAAAGATGATTACCGGTCCCGCCGGTATCGGCTCCGTTGCTGCAACCGGCGTCATGTTCATCTTTTCCATCCTCTTTTTTGGAATACTTACTGATGCAGGAACTTTCCGCCCCATTATCAGCGGAATCATATCCCGCATGGGATCCGACCCTGTCAAGGTCACCGTACTCACTGCTCTTCTAGCCATGTTTATTCACCTTGACGGTTCAGGCGCAGTCACCTTCCTCATCTGTGTCCCACCGCTTGTGCCACTCTATGATGCACTCGGTATGAAGCGCACAACCCTTGCGACCGTCGTAGCTCTCTCCGCAGGAACGATGAATATCCTTCCCTGGGGTGGACCCACCATTCGAGCCGCCTCTGCCATCGGCTATGATGTCACAGAGCTCTTTATGCCGGTTCTGATCCCCGTCCTCGTCGGTCTTGTGGTCGTCCTGGCCATCGCCTTCCTTCTTGGACGACAAGAGAAGCGCGCCCTCACTCACGCCGGAGTCGCCGTCGTTGAATACAAAGAAGCCGAGCTGAGCGATGAAGAAAAAGCGCTTCTGCGCCCCCATCTTTTCCCCGTCAATATCGCACTGATCATCGGCGCCATCCTTTCTCTGCTCTTCTCCGGATTTGCACCGGCTGTCGTATTTATGGTTTTCTTTGTACTTGCTACTGTCATCAACTATCCTAATGTCAGCGACCAGAAAGCTCGAGTGGACGCACACGCCAAATCAGCCCTTATGATGGCATCCGTCCTGTTTGCCGCCGGCTGTTTCACCGGCATTATGAAGGGCACCGGCATGATCAATGCCATGACAGAAGCACTCGTCTCGATCATTCCTCAGCAAGCCGGCAAATTCTTCCCCGTCATCACAGGCGTCATCGCCATGCCCGCTTCTCTCCTCTTTGATCCCGATTCATTCTACTTCGGAGTTCTGCCTGTTCTTGCAAGCACCGCTGAAGGCTTCGGCGTCGAAGGCGTAAACGTCGCACGCGCAGCCATTCTCGGTCAGATGACCACAGGCTTCCCCGTCTCCCCGCTGACCGCTTCCACATTCCTGCTTATCGGTCTTTCGGGCGTAGACTTCGGAGAGCACCAAAAGAAGACGATTCCCTGGGCATTCCTTGTCACTATCGTCATGCTGGTCGTTTCACTTCTCATTGGCGCGATTCACGTATAAGAAAAGGAGTCTATCTTGAAAACAATTCGCATTGCAACAGGCGCCGGTTACGCCGGAGATCGCCTTGAGCCTGCACTGGAAGCCATGGAAAAAGGCAATATCGACTACATCAGTTTTGAGTGTCTTGCCGAACGAACCATCGCCATTGCTCAACAGGCAAAATTAAAAGATCCTTCCAAGGGCTACAACGGGCTTCTTGAGTACCGCATGGAAAAAGTACTGCCCCTCGCCAAGGAAAAAGGTATAAAAGTCATCACAAACATGGGAGCGGCAAATCCCGAGCGCGCAGCTGAAGTATGTGTTCAGATCGCAGAAGCTTACGGAATCACAGGGCTTAAAATCGCCGCCGTGACCGGAGACGATGTCGCCGACATTCTCGACAAATACGATGACACCATCGTCTGGGAAACAAAGGCCCCCCTTAAAGAACTGGAAGGAATCGTCTCCGCCAATGTCTACATGGGTTCTGAAGGAATCGTAGAAGCCCTCAGACAGGGTGCAGACGTCGTCATCACCGGCCGCGTGGCTGATCCCGCCATTTTTATGGCTCCGATCATCTACGAATTCGGATGGGAAATGGATGATTGGGACCGACTCGGAAAAGGCACGCAACTCGGCCACCTCCTCGAATGTGGCGCCCAGGTAACCGGCGGATACTACTCCGAACCCGGCAAAAAAGATGTGCCGCATCCCGAAAGACTCGGATTTCCGATAGCAGAAGTGTCTGAAGACGGCTCCTTCTTCATCACGAAGGTAGAAGGTTCAGGCGGTGTTGTCGATGTACACACATGCACCGAACAACTGCTGTATGAGATTCACGACCCTTCCTCCTACATCACTCCCGATGTCATCGCCGACTTCTCAAAGACCACATTTGAAGAGACATCTAAAGATGTCGTGCAAGTCGGAGGAGCTACCGGCCGCGAGCGTCCCGACACGCTGAAAGTCTCTATCGGCTATCTCGACTGCTTCATCGGCGAAGGTTATATGTCCTACGGAGGACCCGGAGCTTACGAGAGAGCAAGACTTGCCGCAGACATCGTTCTCAAACGCCTTGAGCTGCGCGGCATTGCCATCGACGAGCTCAAAGTGGATATCTTGGGCCATGACAGCATCTACTGGAACAGCGAACGCGCACCCGTTCCCTCCGCACCCGAGTATCGACTCCGCGTAGCCGGAAGAACCAAAGACAGAACGAGTGCCTCTCGCATCGCAGAAGAAGTAGAAGCCCTCTATACCAACGGCCCTGCCGGCGGATGCGGCGCCGTCAAGAGCGTTCAGGAGATTGTCTCCGTCGCTTCGATCCTCATCGATCGCAAAGATGTCACTCCCCACGTCGTTATAAAAGAGGTGTAGATATGAAACTTTGGGAAATTGCTCATTCAAGGACAGGAGATAAAGGAAACATCTCGAACCTCTCTCTGATTGCTTACGACATCAAAGACTTTGAGCTTCTAAAAGAAAAAGTTACTCCGGAAGTCGTCAAAGAATGGTTCAAGGACATCGTAAAAGGCGAGGTCGTCCGCTACGAACTCCCACAGCTGGGCGCATTGAACTTCGTCATGTACGATGCTCTCGGAGGAGGCGTCACCCGCTCTCTGTCGCTCGATAAACACGGAAAAGGACTCAGCTCCTATCTTCTGGATATCGACATCTGATTTGCACAGAAGGACATCGACCCCATTTTGGGGAAGATGTCCTTTTTTCATACAAAAATTCGACACAATTAATACCCCTTCGCGTATTGGAGAATGAAAGAAAAAAACATATAATAATATGAACCGTTGTCCAATAAGTTGCGTTTTCAAGAGAATCTCTTGATCACTAAAGGAAACGTTTCTAGACACAATGAACAGGAGGCAAGTATGCAATTTCAATTTCCCGAACTACCAAAGACCGAAGCCGACTTCCGATCCATGCCGACATTTGGCTTTGACTCGCCATTTAAGGTTGCAGCGTTATTGATAGTCGCCCTCACATCTTGGAAAGACAATCGGGAAGAGTGTTATCAAATGATCGATGCTCTAAAAGGTCCTCAAAAAATGAGCCCTATGGACAGACAATTCGTGCGTGATCGCATGATGAGTAAAGGAGACTATCTCGCAAAGGCATATTTCAACGGCGCCACTCCTGAAAACAATTACACTCCCACCGAACCCTTTACCATCGAGGTAAAAGAGAATCCATACACGTATGACGACCCCGGCTATGCAAGAGTACAGGTGATAACAAAAGGCGCAGACAGCCCGAGGTATATCACATTGAGACAAAAAGGAGAGGAGTGGTTCCTGTGGGAATTTGCCGGAATTCTCTCAGACATTCGAAAGCCGAAAGAAGAAGATCCGTGGGCATAAAGTCATAGCTCCCAACTCGAAATGGGAGCTTTTTCTTTCAGAAGAGGCGATACAGTGCTTTCGGCCTCATTTTAAATAAACGGATATTTTGAACTTGACATGGTAAAATAGTCGCATGTATCTGAACTTCATAAACTTTGTGACCCTAAGAGAGATCCTGCATGCAACAATATATGAGCGAACATTATATCTTCCACTATTCTCCCGGAACCAAAGCCGAAGAAGATGTTGAATCTATAGCGGCACATCAAGAAGCCTGTTATACATACATAACTTCTGTTTTGGGAGTAAACCCTGACTATAAAATTCAATATTTTCTCTGCGATTCACCGGGGGAGGTCGGCCGAATATACGGCGACAACGAACCCTGCAGCGGCTTCGCATCTCCCCCGGACAAAATTTATGCGGTTTACAACGCCGAACTGCAGTGCATCGGTTTTCACGAAGATGTGCATATAATCAGCCATCTAATAAACAGGCCCGACAGCGCGGCGATTCGAGAAGGCCTCGCCATGTACTTTGACCGCAAGTGGTGGGGAATACACAACATCGATTGGTGCGCCTATTATCTAAAGTCCGGCCATTATATTCCTGTTGACGAACTGTTGGACGATGAAATATTCTTTTCCGAAGATTGCTCAATAACATACCCTACTGCGGGAGCGTTCACGGATTGGCTTATCATGAGCTATGGCATTGAGCGCTATTTGTCTATGTATAGGCAGCATGATATGAACGTCGCTATTCTTAACGTATATGGAGCGACACCCAAAGAAATGGCTCACTTATTTAAGGAATATGTAGAGCTGTTTCGTGTTGATGGCACAATTGAAAATAGGATGNACGAACTTTTGAGCGAATGCGGACTTGTTTAACAAGCCGGAATTTGAGGAGCGGACTGAAATGTTTGATTATAAGATGTATTTTGATAAATACTGCAAAGACAACCGTTTACATTTGAAAATATCTTTTAATATGCCATCCGGATACGAAACCGCAAACGGAATGTTCAATTTTGAAACGAAAACAGTTTTTATAAATGCGCCGTATTTAAGTGATGTTGCGGAATATAAAAAAGCATTCTATCTTTTCCACGAACTGAGACACGCCTCGCAGTATCTTAACCCCGAACAATTTAGCGATGAGATCAATCACAGCATTCAATACACCATTATGTATGATGGGACTTGTTATAAGCTGGTGAACGGAAAATATCTTGAATGCAAATTAGATGGAGACGAGGAATATTTTACCAATTTGTACCTCGGTCAACCGTATGAAATGGACGCCAATACTTTTGCATATGAGGAAGTCAAGAAAATCTACGGAGATTCAGAAGAATTGCGCAAGATGTATGAGTCTTGTATTCCACCTCAGCCAATACCGCGTGAATTATATGAATCAACTTTTGCTATGATCGATGAAAAACTGTCAAACTCCGGGTTATCAAGATAAACGGATCTCCGGAAATGAACATCCGAACATTGTGTTTTTACCAACTCAAATCAGACAGTACACTTGTTAAGGTCCGGCTTACTAAGCGGAAATATATGTCTACGGTTCCCTTTACTCGCAAACAGTAGGCGAGTGTCCTTACAGGATTTAGTCCATTAAATTAGTTGACAACAGCCTGAAAAATAAGGATAAAAAAAGGGAAGCAGTCAAATCTAACTGCTTCCCGATGGTGCGAGTGGCGATACAGGACTTTTTTAGAAATCTGATAAAATCAACGTTTAGAGGCATCAGATAGGCAGCATATTCCTCAAATAACCTCAATTTACAGACAGTAAACGCCGTAGTTTTTGAAAATCTACGGCTATTTTTATCCCTTGTGATACGTAATCATCTGTTGTATTCGTGCTAACTATTAGGTATGATGTAAGCACAAATGCAACAAGAGAGAGGGAATGCCATGGATTATGCAAAACAAATAAAAGAAAAAATGAAAAAAAGAAGCGGTATTATTACAAGCAAAGAAGTAAATGACTCTGATATTCCTACGATATATCTGACACGAATGGTTGAAAAAGGGGAGATTATTAGAGCAGATAGAGGAATATACATTCTCCCCGACGGAGATTATGATGAATATTATTTTTTTCATAAAAGGTATAAAGTTGCTGTTTTTTCCTATGTATCCGCTCTGTACCTCCACCAATTTACTGACATAATCCCGGGGGAAATCGAAATTACAGTGTATAAAGGATATAATCCTCACCGCATAGCCGGAGATGTAAGGGTTCACTATGTAACAAAATCAATTTATAATTTGGGCGTTACAGAACGTGAAACTATTTTTGGAAATACTGTAAAAGTCTACGATTTGGAAAGAACTGTTTGTGACCTTATTAAAGATAGAAATGAAATAGAAACGGAATTGTTTTCTAAAACCATAAATAAATATATTCGTGATAGAAATAAGGATTTGAATAAACTATATGCATATTCCAAACAAATGAAGATATATGAAAAAGTAAGAGAAATTTTAGAGGTGGTTTATGAATAAAAATAAGCTTAGAGCAGAATGCCAAAAACTGTCAAAAGAAACAGGACTTAGCTTTAATGCGATTCAAACACATTATTTTTTGGAAAGCATCTTGGAAAAGATAGCGGGTAGTGATGAGAATGAAAATTTTATTTTCAAAGGTGGATTTTTGCTTGCAAATGTAATTGGAATTAAGCAAAGGAGCACAGTAGATATTGATCTCTCGATAAGGCGATTCTCGCTTACGGAAGAAAACATAAAAAATAAATTAGCAAAAATTCTTCAAAGCAGCAAAGATAACGGTATTACTTATGAAATTCAAAAAATTGAAGAAATTCACAAGGAAGACGAATATGGAGGATATAGAATTAAGGTTCTTTGCAGATTGGAAAATATAAGACAGGTCATTCCGCTTGATATAGCAACAGGAGACCCGATTACTCCAAATGAAATATCTTATGAGTACAAAAGTATTTTTAGTAATAGAGTTTTTGAGATTTGTGCCTACAGCGTAGAAACAATGCTTGCTGAGAAGATTCAAACGGTCTATCAAAGAGGAGTTTTTAACAGCAGGAGTAAGGATTTTTATGATATTTATATTTTATACCATCTGAGAAAAAAAGAAATAGA